>Ga0208357_1000035_pt1 | contig 92658 bp, 96 predicted proteins | sample NGESurdeep092012_6_FD_184487 | JGI IMG/M metagenome (GOLD analysis project Ga0208357, IMG submission 184487) | Arctic peat soil microbial communities from Barrow, Alaska - NGEE Surface sample F52-2 deep-092012 (SPAdes) | ecosystem: Environmental > Terrestrial > Soil > Wetlands > Peat ...
GGCCGGGTGCCATCTCCGCCTCCAAATCAATCCGATAGGCAGAGTGAATCACGGCCCAATCAATGTGACTAGGAATTTCTGAGACGGGACACTAGCGCCAACGCAACAAGCGCCGTTCCAGGAAACTGATGGCGCGGCCGACGGCGAGACCCAGCAACGATAGGATCAACACCCCGGCCAGCAAGCGATCCGTCTGCATTAGATTGCCGGCCTGCAGCACGAAGGCGCCGATGCCGGTCTCGGCGCCGATCATCTCCGCCGACACCACCAGCAAGAGGGCGGTCGCGGCGGAGATGCGGAACCCGGCCAGGATCGACGGCACCGCGCCCGGCAGGATGACCTTGCCGATGATCGCAAGGGTCGGCACCTCGAAGCTTTGGGCCATGCGGATGAGGTTGCGCGGCACCGCGTCGACGCCGCTATAGACCGCGATCACGGTCGGGAAGAACACCCCCAGCGCGATGGTGGCGATCTTCGAGGTCTCGCCGATGCCGAGCCACAGGATCAACAGCGGCAGAAGCGCGATCTTGGGGATCGGGAACAGCGCCGACACCATCGGTATGCCGACGCCGCGCGCCACGGTAAATAAGCCCATGGCGAGGCCGACCGCGAGGCCCAGGGCGGTGCCGACCGCCCAGCCGCCCGCGATGCGGATCAGCGAGGCATATAGATGCGGCCAGATTTCGCCGCTGACCACCAATTCCTCGAGCGCGCGGACGATCTCGAGCGGGCTGGGGAGGAACAGCGGGCTGACCCAACCCCGCATGCAGACGCCCTGCCACAGGGCCAGCACGATGATGAAGGCAAGCCAGGCGCTGTAGCGGTTCGCGACCGGCGCGAAGCCGCCGCCGCGAAAGCGGATCAGGGTCGCGGGCACCGACAATACGGCCCGTTCAGACATTGGCGACCTCGCGCTCCGCCTCGACCGCTTCATCCCGGATCAGCGACCACAGCGCCTGTTGATGCTCGGCGATGTAGCGCGGTTCGCGGGCCTCGCGGGGCACGGTCAGCACCATGATCTCGCGGATCCGCGCCGGCCGCCGCGACAGCACCACCACGCGGTCGGCCAGCCGCGCCGCCTCTTCGAGATTGTGGGTGACATAGACGGCGCCGAGCCGGTCGCCCGCCATCAGGCGCAGGAAATCCTCGATCAGCAGATCGCGCGTCTGCGCGTCGAGCGCGGAAAACGGCTCGTCCATCAGCAGGATTTCCGGCCGCACGGCCAGCGCCCGCGCGATGCCGACGCGCTGGCGCATGCCGCCGGACAATTGCTTGGGGTAAGCGTCGGCGAATTCGGCGAGGCCGGTGCGGCGCAACGCGTCGGCGACGATGGCGCGGCGCTCGGCGGCACCGGGCGGCGCGTGCTCCAGCGCGAAGCCGACATTGTCGGCGACCGAGCGCCACGGCAGCAGCGCGAAATCCTGAAACACGAAGGTCAGCGGATTGAAGCTGCCTTGGGGCGGCGCGCCGATCGTCTCGACCGTGCCCGCGCCCGGCCGCAACAGGCCGCCGACGATCGACAGCAGCGTGCTCTTGCCGCAGCCCGATGGCCCGACCAGCGCCAGAATTTCGCCCGCCGTCACGCGAAAAGAAATATCGCGCAACACCGGCAGCGCGCCGAAATCGTGACTGACGGAATCGATGACCAATTCCATGACTAGACCTGAACCAGGGTCGTCATTTCGCGTAGCCAAAATTTTCATCGACCACGGATTTGATGGTGAAGCCGCCATCGACGAAGTGATTTTTCTGGAACCAGGTGAGCTGTTTCGCGACACCGCCGACATCGAGCATGCCGTCGCGGTCGATATAGGACAGGCCGACGACGGCCTGTTCCGGCTTCAGATGCGTATAGCGCATGATGCTGTCGATCAGCGGCTTGGTCTCGGGGTTGATTTGCGCGCGCCCGTCCTTGATCGAGGCGAGCAGGATATCGTGATAGTCGCGCGTCGCCTGACGATAGGCGGCGAGAAATTTCGCCACCGTGTCGCGATGCTGCATCATGTCGCGCGAGACGAACACCGCGCCCAATTGCCACGGTGTCTCATTGCCGACCCAGCCCAAGAGCTTGATGTCGCCGGCCGCCATCAGCGGCAGCGCCGTCGTCACCGGCAGCAGCGCGCCATCGACGCGCCCGCCCTTCAGCGCCGACGCGATGTTGGCCAGCGATTGCAGTGGTAACAGATGCATGCCGGCGAGCGCGAAATGATCCTTGTCGGCGAGCAGGCCCAGCGAATAATGGAAGCTCGATCCCGCCTGGGTGATGGCGATGCGGTGGCCGGCGAGATCGGCCGGCTTTGTCATGCCGGCCGCGTACGCCGTGGGCGTCGCGAAATAGCCGATCAGCGGATAGCCCGGCCGCTCGCGGCTTTGCCCCGCGACGATTGTGACGGCGCCCTGGCCGGCGACATTGAAGAGGCCGGCGGTGAAGGCGGTGACGCCGACATCGATATCGCCGGCGGCCGCGGCGACCGCCACCGGCTGGGCCGCGTCGAAGAATTTCAGCTCCGGATCGAGCCCTTGGGCCGTGAAATACCCTTTGTCATAGGCGATGAAGACCGGCGCGGAGGAGGATAGTTTCAGGACGCCGATGCGGATTTTAGTGGCCGATTGCGCGGCCGCCGGTACCGCGGCCATCGCCAGCAACACGACACACATCATGAGGTTTCGCGCAAGCCGATCCATTCCGGCGCTCCTTTTCGGGCCCGATTCGTGTTCCTCCGCCGTCAGCTTAGAACATTCCCTCCGCGAAAGGGATCGCTATAGTCGCGGCGTCGAAAAGGAGAGGCCATGAAAATCTTCGCCAACGAAACCTCGGCCCGTCGCGTGGCGCCGGCACTTGCCGCGCATGAATTGATTCTGGTCGATGGCAAGGGCGTGTGCCGTTCGGGTGGCAAGGAGATCGCGGCATCGGGCGCGCGGCCCGACATCGTGTGGCTGACTTTCGACTCACTGATGGGCGGCCAGCTCGATCTGTTTTTCGACGTGGCGCTCGGCGGCAGTGCCAAATGGCTGCACACCCAGCAGACGGGTCTCGATTCGCCGCGCTATCGCGACGTGGTGGCGAAGGGGATCAAGCTCACCAACTCCCACGCCCAGGCACCCGCCATCGCCGAATATGTGCTGGCCAATGTGCTGGCGGAGACCTGGCCGCTCGCGGCGTCGCGCGCGGCGCAGGCGGCCGGCGAATGGAAGCGCCTGCCGTTCCGCGAACTGAGCCAGAGCTGCTGGCTGATCGTCGGGCTGGGCGCCATCGGGCACGAGGTGGCGGTGCGCGCCAAAGGCTTCGGCGCGCACATCACCGGCATCAACCGCGATGGCCGCGCCGATCCCGCCGCCGACGCCACCGGCACGCTGGCCGATCTGCCCCGGCTCTTGCCAACCGCCGACGTGGTGGTGCTGGCCTCGGCCCAGACCGAGGCGACGACGGGCCTCGTCGATGCCGCGTTCGTCGCGGCGATGAAGCCGGGCAGCATGCTGGTCAATGTCGGGCGCGGCGGCCTGGTGGTCGACGCGGCGCTGCTCGCCGGCCTCGATCGGGGCGCGCCGGGCGTGGCGATCCTCGACGTCTTCAACGAGGAGCCGCTGCCCAAGAATCACCCCTATTGGCAACATCCCAAGGTGCGGGTCACCGGCCACACCTCCAGTTCGGGCAGCGGCACGCTGGGCCGCGCCGATAATTACTTCCTGGAGAATTTGCGCCGCTTTCAGGCGGGCGAGCCGCTGCTCAGCACCGTCCCGCCGACCGCGTTTTAGGGCGGCGGCCTCCCGCCGGCCCGAAATAGTTCTGCATTTCTGACATTTCTGCCATCGGCACGGCGCGGCAATTAGGACCAGTTCGGTCCTTGAATCGGGCCTGCCGCGCACCTTAATATGCTGCATCGCGGCAATGTGATCCTGTGACGCCATCATTCAGGCTCAATCGTTCGTATGATTAGGGGGCGGTCATCGTTCGCTCCGACGGATGCCGCGCCCCCGATCAGGGGTGAGAACAAAGGAGGGTCGAGGAACATGGAACACAAAATCGATTCCAGCCTCATCAGACTGGTGGAAGAAGCCAAACGGTTCCCGATGCTGTCGGTTGAGCGGGAGCAGGGTTTGGCGCATGGTTGGCGCGATCATCGTGACGATAACGCGCTGCGCGAGCTGATCGGCAGCCATTTGCGCCTGGTCATCAAGATCGCGCGCGGCTATTCGGGCTATGGGCTGCCGCTCGCCGATCTGGTCAGCGAGGGCAATGTCGGCTTGATGCAGGCCGCCGACAAATTCGATCCGGAGCGCGGTTTCCGCTTTTCGACCTATGCGCTATGGTGGATTCGTGCCGCGATTCAGGAATACATCCTGCATTCCTGGTCGCTGGTAAAGATGGGCACGACCGCCGCGCAAAAGAAGCTGTTCTTCAATCTGCGCCGCATGAAAAGCCGGCTCGCCGAGCTGGAACAAGGCGATCTGCCGCCCGAAATCGTCGCCAAGATCGCCCGCGAGCTCGATGTGCCGGCGGGCGAGGTGGTGGAGATGAACCGCCGCCTGGCCGGCGCCGACAGCTCGCTCAACGCGCCGATGGGCACCGAGGGCGACAGCGAGTGGTTGGAAATGCTGCCGGACGAGCGGCCCAACCAGGAGACGCGCATCGCCGACGCCGAGGAGATCAGGTTGCGCCGGCACTCGCTCGATTACGCCCTGAAACAGCTCAAGCCGCGCGAGCGCGAGATCATCTTCGCCCGCCGGATTCAGGACGAGCCGCTGACCCTCGAGGAACTCAGCCACCGCTATGCGGTGTCGCGCGAGCGCATCCGCCAGATCGAGGTACGCGCGTTCGGCAAGCTGCAACGCGCGATGCGGGCCAATAACCAATTGACGCGCCAGGATAATCAGCGGCTCGCCGCGGCATAATCTGGCACGCCGAAATGGGCCGCCGCCTCGTGGGAGTCGGCGGCCTTTTCTTTTGGCGCGCTTCGGGCGAACAATAGGGAAATCGCCCGGAGGGTCGCCCATGTCCGCCAACCGCATCCTCACCAGCCATGTCGGCAGCCTGATCCGGCCGCCAGAATTACTCGCCCTCTGGGACCGGGAGCGCGATGGCGAGCGGCGCGACGATGCGGCCTTCGCCGCCGAACTCGATGGCGCGGTCCGCGACGTCATCCGGCATCAGGCCGCGATCGGCATCGATATCGTCAACGATGGCGAGTACGGCAAGAATCTAAGCTGGTCGCGCTACATCCTGGAGCGGCTATCGGGCTTCGAGCCGCGCCGTGAGGGGCCGCGCGACGTCTTCGCCCGCGCGACCTTCGGCAAGGACCGGCGCGACTTCGCCGATTTCTATGCCGAATACGATCCAACCCAGAAAATGGCTGGCATCTCCAATTGGGCGGTCACCGGGCCGATTGCCTATAAGGGACAAGCGGCGCTCGCCGCCGACCTCGCCCGCTTCAAGGCGGCGCTGCACGGCGTCGATGTCACGGATGCGTTCTATCCGGCGGTGGCGCCCTCCAGCGTCGCCATCGACCGCCAGGACGAATATTACAAAAGCGACGAGGATTATGTGGTGGCGCTGGGCGAAGCGCTGCGCCACGAATATAAGGCGATTATCGATGCCGGGTTCATCCTGCAGATCGACGATGCCTATATTGCCACCTATTACGATGTCATCGTGCCGCCCGGCACCATGGCCGATTACCTGAAATGGGTGGCATTCCGGATCGAGGTGCTGAACGACGCCATTGCCGGCCTGCCGGCGGACCGCATGCGCTATCATGTCTGCTGGGGCAGTTGGAACGGCCCCCACGTCTCCGACGTGCCGTTCAAGGCGATCGCCGATCTGGTGCTGCGGCTCAAGGTCGGCGGCTTTTCCCTCGAAATGGCCAATCCGCGCCATGAGCATGAATGGCGGATGTGGGAGGACGTGAAACTGCCGCCCGGCGCGGTGCTGTTGCCCGGGGTAGTGACTCATTCGACCAATGTAGTCGAGCATCCGGAATTGGTGGCGGAGCGTATCGTGCGTCTCGCGCGGCTGGTGGGGCGCGACAATGTCATCGCCTCGACCGATTGCGGCTTCGCCCAGGGCACGTTCACGCGCCGCACCCACCCGTCGGTCCAATGGGCCAAGCTCGAAGCGCTGGCGGAAGGGGCGCGGCTGGCGAGCCGCGAATTGTGGCGCTGAAATTCTTTGGACGGGGGAAAAATGGAAGTAAAACTGTTCCGACAGACCAGCGGCCTCGAAATCGCCAAGCTGGAGCCGGCGATGAACGCTTGGCTGAAAACACTGCCGCCGAACGCGGCCATCGTGCATACCGGCACCGCCTATTGCTCGATCGACGGTGTCCCGTCGATCCTGATCTCGGTGTTTTGGGAAAGCCGGTGATCCCTTACTCGATCGGCCACACTTCTTTGTTGACCAGAACAAAATTCGAACATAAAGTATTCGAACAAACCGGGTACGTCGTGCCCGGTTGCATGCGCCGGGACCCTGTGGAATAAGGGAGTGGGGATCATGAGTCAGGCCGCTGTTCTGCGCCTTTTGGATCGGGAAAGCATGGATAAGCAAAAGGCGCTGGAGGCCGCGCTGAGCCAGATCGAGCGGGCCTTCGGCAAGGGGTCGATCATGAAACTGGGTGCCCGCGAGGCGGCGACCGACAGCGAAGTGGTCTCGACCGGCTCGCTCGGCCTCGATATCGCGCTCGGCATTGGCGGCCTGCCGCGCGGCCGCGTCGTCGAGATTTACGGGCCCGAGAGCTCGGGCAAAACGACGCTCGCCCTGCAAGTCATCGCCGAGGCGCAAAAATTGGGCGGCACCTGCGCCTTCGTCGATGCCGAGCATGCGCTCGATCCGGCCTACGCCAAGAAGCTCGGCTGCAACATTGAGGAATTGCTGATCTCGCAGCCCGATGCCGGCGAGCAGGCGCTCGAAATCGCCGATACGCTGGTGCGCTCGGGGGCCATCGACGTATTGGTGGTCGATTCGGTGGCGGCGCTGGTGCCGCGCGCCGAACTCGAGGGCGAGATGGGCGACAGCCATATGGGGCTGCACGCGCGGCTGATGAGCCAGGCGCTGCGCAAGCTCACCGGCTCGATCTCGAAATCGCGCACCATCGTCATTTTCATCAACCAGATCCGGATGAAGATCGGGGTGATGTTCGGCAATCCCGAAACCACGACCGGCGGCCAGGCCCTGAAATTCTATGCCTCGGTCCGGCTCGACATTCGCCGCATCGGCTCGATCAAGGATAAGGAGCAGGTGGTCGGCAACCAGACCCGGGTGAAGGTGGTGAAGAACAAGATGGCGCCGCCGTTCAAGGTGGTGGAATTCGATATCATGTATGGCGAGGGCATCTCCAAGCGCGGCGAATTGATCGATCTCGGCATCCAGGCCGGGGTGGTCGAAAAATCCGGCTCCTGGTTCTCCTATGATGGCCAGCGTATCGGCCAGGGCCGCGAGAACGCCAAGCAATATCTCAAGGACAATGGCGAGACCGCCGCCGCGATCGAACGGGCGATTCGTGGCAATGCCGGTCTGGTGGCCGACGCCATGATGATCTCGGGCGGCGGCGAGGGCGGCGCGACGGAAGCGGAATAACAGGCGGCCGAAGGGCCGCTTCGGAAACGGCGCCGCGGCCCCCCACGGCGCCGTTTCGTTTTGCGGCCGGTGCTATTTCAGCTCCACCCGCTTGCCATTGTGCCAGGTATAGACGACATAGCCCGGGCCGATGACGTCGCCCTTCTTGTCGAAGCCCAGCGTGCCCAGCACGGTGTCGAATTTATTGTCGTGCAGCGCCTTCGACAGCGCCTCGATCTTCACCGAGTTCGCCTTGGTTGCGGCCTCGGCGAATACCTGCATCGCGGCATAGGTGAAGAGGGTGTAGCCCTCGGGGTCGAAGCCCTGCTGCTTGAACTCGGCGACCACCGCCCTCGCCGTCGGCATGGCGCGCGGCTCGGGGGTAAAGGTCATCAGATTGCCTTCGCCGGCCGGCCCGGTGATGCTCCAATACTCATCGGTCGACAGGGCGTCGCCGCCGATCTGGACCGCGTTCAGGCCCTGTTCCTTCGACTGCCGGGCGATCAGACCCGCCTCGGTGTGATAGCCGCCATAGAAATAGGCGACGATTCCGGCCCGTTTCATCTTGCTGACCAGGGCGGAGAAATCCTTGTCGCCGGAATTGACCGCCTCGTTCATCGCTTCCTTCACCCCGGCGGCGTTAAGCGCCTTCCGGGTTTCGTCGGCGAGGCCTTTGCCATAGGTCGATTTGTCGTCGATGATGGCGACTGGCTTACCCTTGAAATGTGCCGCCAGATAGGCGCCGGCGACCTTGCCCTGCTGATCGTCGCGGCCGCAGATACGGAAAATGTCGATCCAGCCCTTCTTGAAGGCATCGTCGGTATAGGCCGGATTGGTCGAGGCGGGCGAAATCTCGAGGACGCCGCTATCGGCATAGACCGCGGAGGCCGGGATCGACGAGCCCGAGCAATAATGGCCATCGACGAACACCACGCCGGAATCGGCGAGCTGGTTGGCGACATTGCGCGCCTGTTTCGGATCGCACGCATCGTCGCCGACGGTCAGCGCGAGTTGCTTGCCCAGCACGCCGCCCTTGGCATTGATGTCATGCACGGCAAGATCGGCGCCGCGCTTCATCTGCTCGCCGATCGCGGCATAGGGGCCGGTGATCGGCCCGGCGATCGCGACCTTCATGTCCTCCGCCCGCGCCACCATTATCATGCCCGGCAGCACCGCCGCCATCATCGCCCATTTCAACCAGCGCATTGTCGTTCCTCTCTCGAACCCGTTCAGCTTGGTATAGCGGCGCGCCGCCCCCCCGGCAATTGGGTGGCTGGATTATCCCGGCGCGATTGAGGATGATGGCGGCGGGAGGCTGAGCGAGACAATCGTGGCGGAACACGGCGAGCGCAAGCTGGCGGCAATCCTGGCCGCCGACGTGGTGGGCTATTCCCGGCTCGCCGGCGCCGACGAGGATCGCATCCTCGCGCGGCTGCGCACGCTGCGCAGCGACCTCATCGATCCGACCATCGCGGTGCATCATGGCCGTGTCGTCAAGCGCACCGGCGACGGCATCCTGGTCGAGTTTCGCAGCGTGGTCGACGCGGTGCGCTGCGCCATCGAGATGCAGAATGGCATGGCCGAACGCAATACCGGCCTGCCGCCCGAGCGTCAAATCCAATTCCGCTGCGGCGTTCATCTCGGCGATGTCGTCGAGGAGAGCGACGGGGACCTGATGGGCGACGGCGTCAACATCGCGGCCCGCCTCGAAGGCGTCGCCAAGCCGGGCACCATCTATCTCTCGGAAGACGCCTATCGCCAGGTCAAGTCGCGGCTCGACCTCGCGGTCAGCGATCTTGGCGCGACGCGGCTCAAGAACATTGCCGAGCCGGTGCGGGTCTATTCGCTCCAAGTCGGCAAGCCAGCGGCGAAACCGCCGGCGAAGAAACGCGCCATGTCGGTGCTTCTGGCGGTCGCCGCTGTCGTGCTGTTGATCGCGATCGCCGGCGGCGCCTGGTATTTTTTTGGCTTCACGCGCACCGAATCCGTCGCGGAGACCGCGCCGACACCCGCCGCGCGTCTGTCGATTATCGTGCTGCCGTTCGCCAACCTCTCCGGCGATCAAACACAAAATTATTTCGCCGAGGGCATCACGGAGAATCTCACCACCGCCTTGTCGCGCGTGCGCGGCAGCTTCGTCATCGCGCGCAGCACCGCCATGACCTATGCCGGCAAGAATGTCGACGCCAAGGATATCGGCAAGACGCTCGGCGTGCGCTATGTGCTGGAAGGCTCGGTGCAGCGCGACGGTCATCACGTCCGCGTCACCGCACAATTGATCCGCACCGACAAGGGTGATCAGCTATGGGCCGACAGTTTCGACGCGGACATCGCCGATCTGTTCAAGCTCCAGGACGACATCGTCGCGCGCCTGTCGCGGGCCTTGTCGATCGAACTGGTCCAGGCCGAGAGCCGGCGTGGCGCCACCGGGCAGAACCCGGACGCGGTTGATCTTTCCATGCGCGGCTGGTCGATCATGTATCGCACGCCACTGCGTGAAAACGACGCCGAGGCGCGCAATCTGTTTCAACAGGCGGCCGCCGTCGACCCCAAGAATGCCGACGCTGTAGCGGGCCTCGCCTATGTCGATCTGCGCGATCAAGTCAACGCCTGGACCGAACCGGGTGTGGACAAGCAAAAGCGCGGTATGGCCACCATCGAACGGGCGATCGCGCTCGATCCCGATTACGCCTACGCCTATTACATCAAGGCCGATTTTCTGAACCTGATCCAGCGGCCGAACGACACGCAGGTCGGCAATGAGGCGCTGGCCGCCGCCGAAACCGCGCTCCGCCTCAATCCGAGTTTCGCGCCCGGCTATTACATGACCGCCAATATCCACGAGACGCTCGGTCACTACGACCAGGCGATTTCGTTCCTTCGGCAGGCGATTCGACTGAGTCCGCGCGACTACCTGATGGGGCCGTGGCTCATGCATGTCGGGCGGAATCATTTCGGATTGCGCCAATACGATGCCGCGATCCAGGACGAACTCCATGCCATCGATATCGGCTATCACACGTTCCAGCCCTATATCGATTTGGCTGCCGCCTATGAGGCCAGCGGCGACACGGAGAAAGCGAAGCAAACGGTTGCCGACGCCCTGAAGTCCAATCCCAAGATCTCCATCGCCTGGCTCGAGGCGCATTTACCGAACCTGATTGACTGGCCGCCGGGCTTGCTGCCGGCGCTGCGCAAAGCCGGCCTGCCCGAGAAATGATTACCCGCCGAGATAGGCGGCGCGGACCTCGCGGTCGGCGAGAAGGTCGCGGCCCGCGCCCGACAGCACGATCTCGCCGTTTTGCAGCACATAGCCGCGATGGGCGAGGCGCAGCGCATGATGCGCGTTCTGCTCGACTAGGAGGACGGTGACGCCGTCGCGCCGGTTGAGCTCGGCGATGGCGGCGAAGATCTGCCGTGCCACCAGTGGCGCGAGGCCCAGCGACGGCTCGTCCAGCAGCAGCAATTTGGGTCGGCTCATCATCGCGCGGCCGATCGCCAGCATCTGCTGCTCGCCGCCGGAAAGGGTGCCGCCGCGCTGCTTTTGGCGCGCGCGCAGAATCGGAAACAAAACCATCACGCGGTCGAGGTCGGCGGCGAAATGCGCCGGATCGACCGTGCCGGCGCCCATCCGCAGATTCTCGTGGACCGTCATGCGCGGAAAAATCCGGCGCCCCTCGGGGACATGGGCGATCCCGCGCCGCACGATGGTGAAGGTGCGCGCGTGGGTGATCTCGGCGCCGGCGAAATGGATCGTGCCGTGCCGCGCCGCCGGTCGGCCACAGATGGTCATCAGCAGCGTCGATTTGCCGGCGCCGTTGGCGCCGATCAGCGCCACGATCTCGCCCTCGGCGACCGCGAGATCGACGCCCTTCAGCGCCGCGACATTGCCGTAATAACTATGGACGCCGGCAAGCGACAGCAGGCTCATTCGCCGGCTTCCTCGGGCTCGCCCAGATAGGCGCGCACCACCCCCGGATCGGCGCGCACCGCCTCTGGCGTGCCGTCGGCGATCTTGTTGCCGTGATCCAGCACCACGATGTGGTCGGAGATCCCCATCACCACCTTCATGTCGTGCTCGATCAGCAGCAGGCCGATGCGGTACTCGTCGCGAATCGCGCGCAAGAGATCGTTCAGCATCGCCGATTCATGGGGGTTGAGGCCCGCCGCCGGCTCGTCGAGGCAGAGAAGGGCCGGCCCGGTGCACATGGCGCGCGCGATTTCGAGCCGCCGCCGGTCGCCGTAACTGAGGCCGCCCGCCGCCATATCGGCGCGGTCGGTGAGGCCAAGCCGGTCCAGCCAATCGCGCGCCTTCCCCACCGCGATCTTCTCGGCGCGGCGATACGGGGGAAAGCCTAGGAGACCGGCGACGCTGAAGCGGCTGGCACGCATCAATTCACCATGCTGCGCCACCACCAGATTTTCCAGGAGCGTCATGCCGGCGAACAAGCGGATATTCTGAAACGTGCGCGCGACGCCGGCCTCGCGCGCGATGCGGTGGTCGGCCATCCGCTCCAACGCGAACCGCCTGGCGTCGCGATGCAATACCAGGCTGCCGCCGCTCGGCCGATAGAACCCCGTGAGGCAGTTGAACACCGTGGTCTTGCCGGCGCCGTTGGGGCCGATAAGGGCGGTGATCTCGCGCTGGTTGGCGGTGAACGACAAATCCTCGATCGCGGAGAGGCCGCCGAAGCGCATCGAGAGATGCGTCACCTCCAACAGCTTCTCGCTCACGGTCCATCCCCGCGCGGATGGAGGCGCAGGCTCGGCTCGCGACGCGCCAGCAGGCCTTGCGGGCGCCACACCATGATGCCGACCATGGCGGCGCCGAAGATCAGCATGCGGAATTCGGCGAAGCCCCGCCCCAGTTCGGGCAGCACCACCAGCAGCAGCGCCGCCAGCACCACGCCCATCTGGCTGCCCATGCCGCCCAGCACCACGATGGCGAGGATGGTCGCGGATTCGGTGAAGGTGAAGCTCTCCGGGCTGATGAAGCCCTGGCGCGTCGCGAAGAAGGCGCCGGCGAAGCCGCCCAGCATGGCGCCGATGCCGAAGGCGGACAGCTTCACATTGACCGGGTTGATGCCCAGCGCGCGGCACGCGATCTCATCCTCGCGCAGCGCCTCCCAGGCGCGGCCGATCGGCAGGCGGCGCAGGCGCAGGGTGAAGAGGTTGACGATTAGCGCCAGCGCCAGCACCAGATAATAGAGAAAATCGATGCGCTGCGACGGGTTGAACGGCACGCCGAGAAAATCGTGGAAGGTGGTGAAGCCGGGCGGCGCGCGGCGCTCGAACACCAGCCCAAACAGGCCGGGGCGCGGAATATCGCCGATGCCGTTCGGGCCATAGGTCAGCGAGGTCCAGTTCAACAGCAGGATATGGATGATCTCGCCGAAGCCCAACGTGACGATGGCGAGATAATCGCCGCGCAGGCGCAGCACGGGAAAGCCCAACAGCACGCCGGCGGTCGCGGCCAGGAGGCCAGACAGCGGCAGCGCCTCCCAGAACGTGAAGCCGAGATCGTGCGCCAGCAGCGCGAAGGAATAGGCGCCGACCGCATAGAACGCGACATAGCCGAGATCGAGCAGGCCCGCCAATCCGACCACGACATTGAGGCCCCAGCCCAGCATGACATAGATGATGACCGTGGTGGCGAGATCGACCACCGAGCGCGAAGCATAGGGCAGCGCCGGCAAGGCCAGCGCGACGGCGATGCCGGCCGCCGCCGCAAGGCGCGCGTGGCGCCGGCCATAGCGTGCGACGGGATCGAACCAGGAGGCGCCGGTGACGGCGCGCGGCGGCATCGCGCCGCGCCAGAGGCCGAGCGCCAGCCGGCCGGCGAATACCGCGCCGGTCGCGATGGCGACCCACCAGAACCGCGTCCTCAGCCCGGTGGTGCCGCCGGATTCGACGATGCGAAAGCCGACCAGCGGAATCGCCAGCACCAGCGCCACGATTGCGGTGAGAAACGCCTCCTTGAGGATGCCGCCGATGGCGAGCCGGCGCGGGGCGATGGGGTTGGTGGCCGGCGCCGCCGCGGCGGCCGGCTCGGCGCTCATACCTTCTCCACCTCGGGCCGGCCGAACAGGCCGCTCGGGCGGAAGATCAGCACCAGCACCAGAACCACGAACACCATCACATCCTTGTATTCGACCGAGGCATAGCCGGACCACAGCGCCTCGATCAGGCCGATCAGCAGGCCGCCCAGCATCGCGCCGGGCAGCGAGCCGATGCCGCCCAGCACCGCCGCGGTGAAGGCCTTGATGCCGGCCTCGAAGCCGATGAAGAAATCGATCACGCCGTAATAGAGCAGGACCATCATGCCGGCGACCGCCGCGAGCATCGCGCCGATGAGAAAGGTCAGCGAGATGGTGCGATCGACATCGATGCCGAGCAGCGCCGCCATGGTCGAATCCTGCTCGACCGCGCGCTGCGCCCGCCCCAGCGGCGTCGCCGCGATGACATAGGAAAAGACCGCCATCAGAATGATGGTCAGCACCAGGATGAAGAGCTGGAGATAGCTGACCTGAACCCCGAAACTGCCGGTCGCGAGGGTGATGCCGCCATGCACCACCGGCTGCAAAGTCTTGACCCGCGCGCCCTGGAGCAGTTGCACATAATTCTGCAGGAAGATCGACATGCCGATGGCGGAGATCAGCGGCGCCAGGCGGTACGAGCCGCGCAGCGGGCGATAGGCGATGCGCTCCACCGCCCAGCCATAGGCGGCGGTGAACACCATCGCGATCACCAGCACCAGCAGCAGGGCCAGCGGAATATAGGTGATGCCGGCGATGCCGAGCGCCATGAACGCGATCAGCGAGACGAACGCCCCGACCATGTAAATCTCGCCATGGGCGAAATTGATCATGCCGATGATGCCATAGACCATGGTGTAGCCGATGGCGATCAGCCCATAGATCGCGCCGAGCGAGACGCCGTTGATAATCTGTTGGAGAAGATAGTTCATGGGCCCCTTGATCGCATCGAAATGAACAGACGCTTTGCGCGGGCTTGGCCCGCGCACCCACGAATAAGTTTCTTCGAGATAAGGGAAAAATTCGTGGCTGGCCGGGACAAGCCCGGCCAAGGTGCAATGGATTTGCGAGAGCGAGTTGGTCCGCGAACGATCATGCCTTGGGCGCGCCGCCGATCTGGCGATAGACGAACTCCGTCTCGGGGCCGAGCGCGTCGGCGCGCGCGGCGTCGAGGATCGGCCGGTCGGGCGCCAGCGCGCAGGCCGGGTCGGTGCGCGACGCATCGCCGGTAAAGGCGAAAGCCTGACAGCGACAGCCGCCCCAATCGATCTCGCGCCGGTCGCAGGATTGGCATGGCTCGGGCATCCAGGCCGTGCCGCGATAGCGGTTGAAGGCGTCCGAGCGATACCAGATGTCGCTGAGACTGGTGGTCAGCACCGAGGGCCAGTCGAACCCCGGCAGCGTCTCGGCGGCATGACAGGGCAGGGCTTTCCCCGCCGGCGAGATATTGATGAATTGCCGCGCCCAGCCGCCCATGCACGCCTTCGGCCGCCGCGCGTAATAATCCGGCACGACATAATCGATGGTGAGGATGCCCTTGAGCCGCTCCCGTGCCGCCTCGACGATATCGGTCGCGCGCTCCAGCGCCGCATAAGTTGGGAACAGCGCGCGGCGATTGGGCAGCGCCCAGCCGTAATACTGGACATGCGCCACCTCGAGCCGCTGCGCGCCGAGTTCCACCGCCAGCTCGATCATCGCCGGCAGCCGGTCGAGATTCTGGCGATGCATCACCGCGTTGAGGGTCAGCGGCAGGCCCGCCTCGCGCACCAGCGCCGCGACGGCGAGCTTCTTCTCATGCGCATGATCGAGGCCTGCGATGCGGTTGGCGCTGGCGGCGTCGGTATCCTGAAAGCTCAATTGTACATGATCGAGCCCGGCACCGGTGAGCGCCGTCATCTTCGCCCGGTCGATCAGCACGCCCGAGGTGATGAGATTGGTATAGAGCCCGACCGACGCGGCATGCGCGATCAGCGCGACGATGTCGCGCCGCGCGGTCGGCTCGCCGCCGGAGAAATGGACTTGCAGCACGCCGAGCGCCGCCGCCTCGCTCAACACGCGCTTCCAGTCGGCGGTCGCCAGTTCGCGGCTGGCGCGGTCGAGTTCCAGCGGATTGGAGCAATAGGGGCAGCGCAGCGGACAGCGATGCGTCAGCTCGGCCAGCAGCGCCAGGGGCGCCGCGATCGTGGCCGGCGCCGGCCGCGCGAGGGTAGGCGCGTCACTCATGCGACCAGCGTACCCTTATCGGTCAAATCCTGCAAAAGCGCGATGACATCGACCAGGATTTCCTCACGCTGGGCGGAGAATTTCACCATCAGCGCGTCGACGATATCGTCGACCGTATGTGCGCCGTCGATCAGTTGCAGAATCTCCACCGACAATTCGTCCGGCAACAGCAGCCGCTCCGGGGCCAATATCACCCAGCGATCGCGCGCCGGATCGAGGCGGAATTTCACATGCGGCGGAAAGCGCAGCACAGTCGCGCCCTCGACGATAAGACGCGCGGCGGCCATATCAGTTTATTCTCCCTCTCCGCCCCATCGGGGAGGAGAGGGATGAAGATAAGAGAGAGACAGAATCCGCACGCCCTCAACTCCTCGGCACGAACGCGCCGGGCGGCACCAGGCGCGGCGCGACATAGGCGAGATAGAGCGCGTCCAGCATCGCCCACAGAATATCGCATTTGGTGCGCAGCGCGCTCATCGCGGCTTCCTGCTGTTCGCGGGTGCGCGCATGTTCCTTGACATAGGCGAGGGCGAAGTCGGAATCGCGTGGCGCCTGGGTCAAGCGCGGCTTGAAATAGGCCAGCGTCTCCATGGTGACGAAGGAATAGCCGCGCAGCATGCCGGCGACGCGCTCGGCGATGATCGCCGAGGAAAACAATTCCGTCAGCGACGACGCCACCGCCTCGAGCACCGAGCGGTCGCGCACCAGCGCGACATAGGCATCGACCGCGAAGCGGGTCGCCGGCAGCAACCCGTCGAGCGATTCGACATAGGCGCGGTCGAGCCCGACGCCCTCGGCGAGCTTGATCCAGCGCTCCATCCCGCCGGGCGCGGTGCCATCGCCATCATGGTCGATCAGGCGCCGGCGCCATTCGCGGCGCAATTCCGAGGTCGGCAGCCGCGCGATCAGGGTCGCGTCCTTCACCGGAATCTGGCGCTGATAGTAATAGCGGTTGAGCGCCCAGGCTTGCACCTGGCCGCGATCAAGCGCGCCGCCATGCAGCAGCTTATGAAACGGGTGCAGATTGTGATAACGCTCGGCGCCGATGGCGCGCAGCGCGTCTTCAAACTCCCGATGCGTCAACAGCCGATCGTCCATGGTCCCATCCCCAGTGACGCAGCGACCCTAGTCGGGGCCATCAGCAAACGCACGCGATTTGTCGCTATGACAGGCGAGGGTATCGCCAGTATAAACCCCCAAAAATAAACCGAGGCGGAAACTGAATTCCACCTCGGTCCAAATTCCGGTCAAAGCACCGCGCCGAAGCGCGGCCGCGATGGAAACTATTTTACTTCGGCGCAGGCGTAGGAATTGATTTCCATGCCGACGGCGATTTCAACGATGCGCGGTTTAGACCACTTCATGGTTTCCTCCTGATCAAGTGGGTATTATCAAAAGAATTCCGTTTATCGAGGGACAAGGTATGTGGTCTGGATGGCGCTGTCAATTCCGGTCCGGGGGAGTCGTTCCGGCCCTTTTGCTACTCTGCCTGCTGGCGGTGGGGGCGCATGCCGAAACGGCGGCGGCGCCCATCGTGCGGGTCGGCACGCTGAAATTCGGCACCGTCAATTGGGAACTCGACGTGATGGCGCGGCACGGACTCGACCGTGCCCATGGCTTTACCCTGAAGACCCAGGATTTCGCCGGCAAGGACGGCGCCAATGTCGCGTTGCAGGGCGGCTCGGTCGATATCATCATGACCGACTGGCTGTGGGTGGCGAAGCGCCGCGCCATGGGCGGCGATTTCACCTTCGCGCCGCACTCCCACATCACCGGCGGGCTGATGGTCGGGAAGGACAGCGGCATTAATGGCATCGCCGACCTCAAGGGCCGGAAGATCGGCATCGGCGGCGGCCCGGCCGACAAGAGCTGGATCATCCTGCGGGCCTTCGCGCAAAAGACCGCCGGCTTCGATCCGGCGCACGAGGCCACGCCGGTATTCGCGGCGCCGCCGTTGCTGAACGAGACGCTGAAGCGCGGCGCGATCCCGGCGTCGCTCAATTTCTGGCAATATAATGCGCGGCTCGACGCCGCCCGCTTCACCGAGCTGATCACGATCGAGGCGATGCTGCCCAAGGTCGGGCTGCCGGCGGACATGCCGCTGCTGGGCTGGGTCTTCAGCGAGCGGTGGGCCAAGGCCAACCCGGCGGCGCTGGCGGGCTATCTCGCGGCGGCGGGCGCGGCGCGCACGCTGCTGGCCAATGAGCCCGCCGAATGGCAGGCGATCCGCAAGCTGACGGGCGCGCCCGACGACGCGACGCTCGCTCGTTTGCGCGCCGCCTATCGCCGCGGCATCCTGGCCGGCGGCGCGCGCGACCCCGCCGCGCTGACGGCCGAGGCGCAGCGGATGGTGGCGCTCCTCGCCCAACTCGGCGATCGTGACGAGGTTCCGCCCGGCGGCAAGATTCCGCCCGGCACCTTCTACGCCGCCGCGCATCGCTGATGGGCGAGGCTGATTAATCGCGGATGGTGTCGCGCCTGACATTGCAGGATTCGGGGCTGCGCCTGTTGTCGGCGCTGCTGCTGCTGGCGGTGTGGCAGGCGGCGTCGCTGTCGGGCAGCCCCTTGCTGCCCGGGCCGCTGGCGGTGGCGCGGGCGCTGATCGACGATCTCGTGCATGGCGATCTTCTGTCCGATCTCGGCTATACGCTGGCGCGGGTCGCGGCCAGCTTCGTCATCGCGATGGCGGCCGGTTCCGCCATCGGCATGCTGATGGGCCGCTCACGGCGCATCGACGGGCTGTTCGATCTGTGGCTGGTGCTGGGGCTCAACGTGCCGGCGCTGGTCATCATCATCCTGTGCTATCTGTGGATCGGCCTCAACGAGACGGCGGCGATCGCGGCGGTCGCGCTCAACAAGGTGGCGCAAAGCGCCGTCATCCTGCGCGAGGGCGCTCGCTCGGTGGACCGCTCGCTGCTGCAGGTCGCCGAAGTGATGCGTCTGCCGTGGGACCGCGTCCTGCTGAAGGCCTATCTGCCGCAGCTCTATCCCTATTTCATGGCGGCGACGCGCTCCGGCCTATCGCTGATCTGGAAGATCGTGCTGGTGGTGGAATTGATCGGGCGCTCCAACGGTGTCGGCTTTCGCCTCGGCCTCTATTTTCAGTTTTTCGACATCGCCAACATCCTGGCCTATTCGGCCAGCTTCATCGCGATCATGCTGGCGATCGAGGGCTTCATCATCCGGCCGCTGGAGCGGCGCCTGACGCGGTGGCGGACATGAACGCGCTCGACATTGCCATCGCGCGCAAAATCTATCGCAAAGGCGGGCGAGACGCGGTCGCGCTGGCCGATTTTTCCTTCGGCGTGCCGCATGGCCAATTCCTGTGCATCGTCGGCCCCTCGGGCTGCGGCAAGACCACGCTGCTGTCGATCGTCGCGGGGCTCGACCGCGATTTCGAGGGCAGCGTCGGGCGCGCCGATCGCGCGCGCATCGGCTTTGTCTTCCAGACGCCGCGGCTGATGCCGTGGCTGACCGCGCGCGACAATGTGCGCCTGGCGCTCTATCCGCCGCCCCGGGGCGAGGGCCGCGCCGAGGCGCTGCTGCGCGAGATGAATCTCGGCGGCCAGCTCGATTCCTATCCGGGCCATTTGTCGGGCGGGCAACAGCGCCGCGTCGCGCTGGCGCGCGCCTTCGTCAACGAGCCGGAATTGCTGCTGCTCGACGAGCCGTTCACCTCGCTCGACGCGCCGACCGCCCAGCGCCTGCGCGATTCGCTGCTGGCGCTGTGGGCCAAGCACCAGCCGACCGTGCTGTTCGTCACCCACGATCTGCGCGAAGCCCTTAGTCTCGGCGACCGGATTCTGTTCCTGTCGGCGGGGCCGGGGCGCATCGTGCTCGACCTGCCGATCGAGCTGGCGCGGCCGCGCCTGCCCGATGGGCCGGCGGTCGAGGCGGCGCGCAAGCGCCTGCTCGATACCTATCCCCAATTGTTGGCCGGACTCGATAAGCAGAAAAGCGCGGAGGATGCCGCATGAACGGCGAGGATTCGGTCCTGATCGTCCAGGATGTGGTGAAGCGATTTGGCGACGTGACCGCGCTCGACCATGCCAGCCTGCGGGTCGCGCCCGGCGAGTTCGTCGCGCTGCTGGGCCAGAACGGTGCCGGCAAATCGACGCTGTTCCAGTTGTTGAGCGGCCTCTTCGTCGCCGAGAGCGGCACCATCCATATTTATGGCCACGATATCGGGCGCGATCCGGTGCCGGCGCTGGCGGGGCTGGGCATCGTGTTCCAGCAGCCGACGCTCGATCTCGATATTTCGGTGCATGCCAATCTGCGCTTCCATGGCGGGCTGCACGGCATTCCGCGTCGGGTGCAGGATCGGCGCCTCGCCGATGCAATGGCGCGGCTCGGCATCACCGATATTGCCGGCCGCAAGGTGCGCGAGCTGTCGGGCGGCAATCGCCGCCGCGTCGAGCTGGCCCGCGCGCTGATGCATGAGCCGCGGATTCTGCTGATGGACGAGCCGACGGTCGGTCTCGACCCCGCGTCGCGCCGCGATCTCTTGCATCATGTGCGCGAGCTGCGCGCGACCGGCGTCGGGATTCTGTGGGCGACCCATCTGATCGACGAGGCGGAGAGCGCCGACCGCATCGTCGTCCTGCATCGCGGCAAGGTGCTGCGCGAAGGCACGCCGGCCAGCCTGGTCGCCGAAACCGGCGCCGGCAATCTCGCCGCCGCGTTCATGGCACTGACCGAGACCAAGGGAGCGAAGGCATGAAACGTCCCGTTAGTCCCTCTCCGCCCTCGGGGGCGGAGAGGTTAGGTGAGGTGGGGGAAACCCGGCGGCCTACGGAGAAGCCCCACCTCACCCCGACCCTCTCCTCCCCTATGGGGCGGAGAGGGGGAAGGACAGCGGCCACGGTTGCGGCAATGTTGCTTCTCCTCGCCTCTCCCGCCTTCGCCGGCACCAACCACATCTTCGTCAGCAACGAGAAGGGCAACGGCCTGACCGTGCTCAACGCCACCGACTACACGCCGGTCGGCATCGTCAAGACCGGGGCGCGGCCGCGCGGCATGGGATTTAGCCCCGACCACAAGCTGCTCTATGTCGCGTGCGGCGGCGCGGACCGCGTCGATATCGTCGATGTCGCCACGATGAAGGTGGTCGGCCATATCGACGGCATCGACGATCCCGAGACCTTCGATCTCGACAAGAAGGGCCAGCGCCTGTTCATCAGCAACGAGGACGCGGCGGAATTGTCGATCTACGATCTCGCCACCAAGAAGGAAATCAAATCGGTGAAGGTCGGGCTGGAGCCGGAAGGCGTGCTGCTCAGTCCTGACGACACCACGGTCTATGTCGCGTCCGAAGGCTCCAATCTCGTCCACGTCATCGATATCGCGTCGGGCAAGCGCATCGATATTGGCACCGATACGCGGCCGCGCCGCTTCGCGCTGACGCCCGACGACCAGTCACTGTGGGTCTCGACCGAGCTGGCGGGCCGTGTCGATGTCATCGATGTCGCCACCAACAAGGTAACGGATCGCATCGACTTCCTGCCGCCGGGCATGCGCAAACAGGATGTCTCGCCGGTGGCGCTGGTCATCGACCGCGCCGGCAAGACCGCGTTTGTGACGCTGGGCCGCGCCAATCATGTCGGCGTCGTCGATGTCAAAACCCATAAGGTGATCGACTATATCCTGGTCGGCGCGCGCCCCTGGGGCATCACGTTCGACAAGGACCAGAAGCGGCTCTTCGTCGCCAATGGCGGCAGCGACGATGTCAGCATTATCGACGCCGCCTCGCACAAGGTGCTGAAATCGGTGCCGGTCGGTCATTATCCCTATGGCGTCGCGATCGATGAATAGGGCGATGAATCGGGCGCTCGCCGTCGCGGGCCTGTCGCTCGTGCTGTCGGTGGCGGCCCATGCGGCGCCGCTGTCGCACGATGTCACCATCGGCTATCTCCAGATCGCCGACGATTCCCGCTATGACGACAAGGAAGGCCCGGCGGAGACCACCATCACGCCGGGCCGGCCGCTGGCGGGAGCGGCGATGGGTGTCGCGGAGATCAACATCGAGGCCGCGACTCTGGGCCGCGCCTATAAGCTCGATCATCAGGAGGTTGAGAGCGCCGACGCGTTGACCGCCAAGGTAGCCGCGATGACGGCGACCGGCGTGCATTGGTTCCTGATCGACGCGCCCGACGCGGCGATGGAACGGTTGGCCAAGGACGAGCGCGGCAAGGATGTGATCCTGTTCAACATCTCGGCGCGCGGCGATGCGCTGCGCGGCGCCGCCTGCCAGCCTGAATTGCTCGATGTCATCCCCAGTCGCGCCATGCTGGCCGATGCGCTGGCGCAATTTCTGCTGGCGCGTAAATGGCCGACCGTGCTGGTGCTGCGCGGCCCACTGCCCGAAGACAAGGCAGACGCGGCGGCCTTCGCGGTCTCGGCGCATCGCTTTGGGATGCGCATCGCCGACACGCGCGACTTCCTCGTCAGCAACGACCCGCGCCACCGCGACCAGGATAATCTGGCGCTGCTGACCGGCGATGCCTCTTATGACGTGGTCTACATCGCCGACAGCGATGGCGGCTTCGCGCGCGGCCTCCCCTACGCGACCATCCGGCCGCGGCCGGTGATCGGCGCCACCGGCCTGGTGGCGACCGCGTGGTCCTGGACCTGGGAGCGTTATGGCGCGCCGCAGGTCAGCCACCGCTTCAAGAAACGCGCCGGACGGGACATGAACGCGACCGACTGGTCGGCCTGGCTCGCGGTGCGCGCGCTCGATGACGCGGTGCGCGAAAGCCACGCGACTACCACCGAGGCGATGGACAAATACCTGCTCGGCCCCGCCATGAACATCGACGGCGCCAAGGGGCCGGCCCTGAGCTTCCGCGCCTGGGATCATCAGCTCCGCCAGCCGATCCTGCTGACCACGGCGGACGCGGTGATCGCGACCGCGCCGATGCCCGGCTTTCTCCACCAGACCAACGTGCTCGATACGCTCGGCTATGACCAGCCGGAGACGAAATGTAAGTTTTAGCGCAGCCGCTCCGTGACGCGCGGCGGCATCTTCGCCGCCTTGCCGGCGGCGGCCATGCGCTTCCGGTATTCGGCATAGTTCGTCCGGGCGGCCGCCTTGTCGCCCGCGGCATAATACGCGTCGGCGAGGTTGAGATAAGCGACGATGCGGTCGGCCTCGACATCGACCACCGCGCTGAGGACCGCGATCGCGTCCTTGGGCCGGCCGGCCTCCGCGAGATAGAAGCCGTAATCGTTGAACTGGCCGACGATCTTGCGGTCGCGCGAATCGTCGCCCTGAACCGGGTAGGAATCGACGAGGTAAGGCAGCTCGACGGTGCCGATCAGGAATTCCATCGCCGCCGCCGCTTGCTTCGCCGCGCCCTTGCGGTAGAGCGCGGCCGCCTTGCGTGACTGTGCGTCGAGCAGTGTGTCGAATTCGCGGCGCGCCGGCGAATCGCCGACATAGCCGATGGTATGCCGGCTGACGATGCGGGGCGGCTCGACGGTCAGATCATAGACCGTCCGCATCATCAACTCTCCGTCTTGATGCTGCTCCTCCTTGCGCACCGCGACCGCGCGATGGCCGCTGATGCGATACCAATAATCCTCCCATGTGGCATTGGTGTCGTGGATGTGGCTATAAAGCTCATGGTTGGCGGTCGGTTGCAGCGCGCGGTCATCGCTGTCGGCGTCGCCCGCGCCGGCGCGCTCCAGCGGCACGAAGCGACGCGTCGCCGGCTCGTAGATCCAATACCGCGCGTCGGCATTGCCCGCCGCGAATTCGCCGGTAACGATGGATAGGTCGCCCAGCCCGTCGAAATTCATATCCGAATCGTCGATCGTGAAGCCATCGGCGAAACCCGAGACCGCGATGTCGCCGGTAGCGAGCCGCTGCGTCTTGTCGCCGCTCACTGGCGCGATGTCGAAGGCGGTCAGCGTCCGCTGGTCGCCGGTGCCGGTGAACACGAAGGTCAGATTGAAGTCGGACTGGCCCTTGCCGGGCGAGAAGCGACAGGGATGGCAATCCGTCACCGGCTGGGCGAAAGGGCCGCCCGCCGCTGCGGCCGCGCCGAGGCCCAGGTTCAGCAACATCGCCAGCAGCGCCACCGTCCGCATGATCATTCCATTTGCTCCCGGCGCCGCGCCCATCGGTGAAAATAGCCCTGCTCAAGGCGGCGAAACACGCATAAATTCACCGAACAGGAGGACCATCATGAAAGCCGGCCACGCCGCCCAAGCCTTTGCCGCCGTCGCGCGGCGCGAGCTGACGCGCTTCGTCAATCAGACCGGGCGCCTGGCGTCGGCGGTGGTGCGCCCGGCGCTGTGGCTGATCGTGGTCGGCGCCGGGTTCCAGAACGTGCTCGGCATTTCCATCACCCCGCCCTATGAGACCTATGTGACATATCAGGTCTATATGGTCCCCGGCCTGATGGGCATCGTGCTGCTGTTTCAAGGCATGCAATCGTCGCTGTCGATGGTTTATGACCGCGAGATGGGGGTGATGCGATTGCTGCTGACGGCGCCGCTGCCGCGCTGGTATCTCCTGCTGTGCAAACTGCTGGCCGGGGTGCTGCTGTCGGTGATGCAGGCCTATGTTTTCATGATCGTCGCTTTGCTGGTCGGCATCGACGTGCCGCTCTGGGGCTTTCTCTATGTACTGCCGGCGCTGATCGCCGCCGGCATCATGATGGGCGCGCTCGGCCTCGTCATGTCGGTGATGATCCGCCAGCTCGAGAATTTCGCCGGCACCATGAATTTCGTCATCTTCCCGATGTTCTTCCTCTCGACGGCGCTCTATCCGCTATGGCGGTTGAAGGAAAGCGGCGCCGACTGGTTGGCGCTGCTGGCGCAAATCAATCCCTTCACCTATGGCGTCGAGCTGATTCGCTTCGCGCTCTATGGCAAGGTCGATTGGGTGGCGGCGGTGGTAGTCATCGGATGCGCGTTGGTATTTTTCCTCACCGCCGTGTTCGGCTATGACCCACAGCGCGCGTTTCAGCGCCGGGCCGCGCCGGCCGGCTGATCGGCGATGCGGATTCGCATTCTCGGCGCGGCGGCGGGCGGCGGCTATCCGCAATGGAATTGCAATTGCGATGCCTGCGCCCGCGCCTGGCGCGGCGACGCCACGCCGCAAACGCAAGTGTCGCTGGCGGTGTCGGCCGACGGCGAACGTTGGGTCTTGCTCAACGCGTCGCCCGATCTGCGCGCGCAGATTCTGGCGACGCCGGAATTACAGCCCGGCGCGGCGGGCCGCCACAGCCCCATCGCCGCCGTCATTCTGACCAACGGCGATGTCGACGCCATCGCGGGCCTCTTGAATTTGCGCGAAAGCCAGAAGCTCTCGCTTTATGCGACCGGCGCGGTGTTGGGCGTGCTCGACGGCAACAGCATCTTCAAGGTGTTGAACGCCGAGCTGGTCGAACGCCGCGCCTTGAGCCTCGACATGCCGATCGATCTCACGAGCCGCGACGGCGCGCCGCTCGGGCTGCGCGTCACCGGCTTCAGCGTGCCGGGGAAACCGGCGCTCTATCTCGAAGGCCAGGATATCGGCGCGCATCTCGCCGAGCGGTCGGAGAACACGATCGGTCTCGCGATCGAAGCGACGGCGACCGGCAAGCGTTTCTTCTTCATTCCGGGCTGCGCCGTTATCGACGAGTCGCTGCTGGCGCGCCTCCGGGGCACGGAATTGCTGTTCTTCGACGGCACGCTCTGGCATGACGATGAAATGATCCGGGCCGGCATGGGAACCAAGACGGGCCGGCGCATGGGGCATGTCAGCGCGAGCACAACCATCGAGGCGCTGGCGGATGCCGGGATCGCGCACCGGATTTTCGTCCACATCAACAACACCAACCCCCTCCACCGACCCGACAGCGCCGAATATGCGATCGCGCGCGCCGCCGGCTGGGAAATCGGCCATGACGGAACGCTGGTCGAGGTGTATCCGCACCAGATTCGGCTCTATAAGCATCAAACCCGGTTTTGGTGACGTCGAATAAGCGTCGATGGGACGGCATTCTCGGCTGCCCCGGCATTGAATAGAGCATCAAACGATGCTAATTTTGATGCCTTAATCGAGGTGCCGACATGCGTACGACCATCGTTCTCGATGACGAATTATTCGCCAAGGCGCAAGACTATACGGGCCTCAAGGAAAAGTCCGCGGTGGTCCGCGAAGCGCTCACCGCTTTGGTTCAACGCGAGGCGGCGCGTCGCTTGGCGCGCCTCGGCGGGACCGAGCCTGATTTGAAAGCGCCGCCACGCCGGCGATTTCCGCCCGCGTGATTCTTGTCGACACGCCTATCTGGATCGATCATCTAAATAATGTCGATCCCGCATTGGCGGCGTTGCTCGATTCCGGCAAGGTCGGCATCCATCCCTTTATTATCGGAGAGATCGCACTCGGACATTTGCGCCACCGAGACGCCGTTCTCGGTCAGCTATGGAAACTCCCAAAAGTCGATGCCGCGACCGACTGGGAAGTCATGCGATTGATCGAAGACAGCGAGCTTTTCGGCGCCGGCATCGGCTATGTCGATGTCCACCTTCTCGCGGCGACCCGTCTTACGCCCAGCGCATCGCTTTGGACGCGGGATAAGCGGCTCCTGATCGCCGCCGAACGCCTTGGTCTGGCGATGCGAGCCGGGTCATGACGACGAGGTCATTAACGATGCTGGCGCCGATCCTCAATTCACCTTCGCCTGCTTCTTGTAGCGGCCGATCGCGCTTTCCAGTTGCGCGATTTCGGGGCAGCCGATGGCGCCGCAGGCGCGCTTCAGCGTGGCAAGATTGCGCTCGGCCTTGGGTAGCTGGTTGGTCTCGATATAGGCCTCGCCCTCATATTCAAGCGCGCCCTTATGCGCGGGGTCGATCGCCAGCGCCTTGTTGTAATAGGTGAACGCCTGGGGATATTGGCCGAGCATGCGATAGGAATAGCCCAGCAGATTCTCGACATCGGCGTCTTGCGGACTGCTTTGCGAGATCGGATAGAGGATCGCGATCGCGCCCGACCAGTTCTTGGCGGCGATTGCGGCGCGGGCCTTGGTCAAATCCATCTGCTCCCCGGCCGCCGCCTGCGGCGGCTGATAACTGCCGCTGTCATTGGCATCCGCCGGGGGCGCCATTACGACGCATGCCGCGAGACCCAGCCCAATCATGCCGTAACGCGTAATGCTCATTCTTCTCTCCCCATACTGTCCCGGCCACCCCGGATGATCCGGGTACGCAGTATCGCCGGGCCGGGCGCGCAAGCGGGTCAATTCCGCGACACATCTTCGTGAGGCGGGGCAAGGCCCAATTCCTTGAGGATTTTCGCCCGGTCGCGGTCCAGCGTCGGGGCCGGCGCGCGCGTCGGCGGATCGGGGAAGGCGGAGAATTTCAAGGGATTGCCGGCGAGCGTCAGCGTGCCGGCATCGGGATCGTCCACCGTCACCAGCATGTTGCGCGCCGCCACCTGCGGGTGGTTCAGCGCCTCCCTGACATTGTTGATCGGGCCGGAGGGAACGCCCGCCTGCTCCAGCAGCGCGACATTCTCGGCGGTGGTGCGCTTCGATAACTCCTTCACCAACTCGGGGCGCAGCGTATCGCGGTTGCGGCTTCGGAGGTCGTTGGTCTTATAGCGCGGATCGGCGGCGAGATCGGGCCGGCCCAGCCCCTCGCACAGTTTCAGCCACAGATTGTCGTTGCCGGCGGCGACGATCATCCAGCCGTCGCCGGTCTCGATCGCCTCGAACGGCACGATGGAGGGATGGCGCCCGCCCAGCGGGCCGGGCACCTCGCCCAGGACCGTGTAGCGCATCACCGCGTTCTCCATCAGCGCCAATTGGCAATCGAACATTGCGATATCGACCTTGGTCGCCTCACCGGTCATGGCGCGATGGGCGATCGCGGCGTTGATCGCGACGGCGGTATAGAGGCCGGCGCCGATATCGCCGATCGACATGCCGATGCGCGCCGGCGGCATGCCGGGATGGCCGGTGATGCTCATAATGCCGCCAAGGCCCTGCACCACCATGTCATAGGACGGCTTGGTCGAATGCGGACCGCTATGGCCGAAGCCCGAGGCGGCGGCGTAGATCAGCCTGGGATAGCGCGCATGCAGCGTCTCCCAGCCATAGCCGAGCTTTTCCATGGTGCCGGGGCGGAAATTCTCCACCACGACATCGGCGCGCTCCAGCAGTTTTTCGAAAATCGCTTTGTCCGCCGCCGCCTTGAGATCGAGCGAGATCGATTCCTTGCCGCGATTGATCGATGCGAAATAAGTCGAGACGCCGTTCTTATAGGGGCCATAGGCGCGGGCATCGTCGCCCGGCGCCGGCGGTTCCACCTTGATGACGCGCGCCCCCATCTCCGCCATCAGCAGGGTGGCGTAGGGGCCGGCGAGAATGCGCGACAGATCGACGACGGTAATGCCCGACAATGGGCCGGTTGCGGCCATGTTCTCTTCCATTCGATTGCGTTCGGCCTGTCTTAACCCAGGCGGGTGATCGCGACAATTGCCGTGCTATGATCGGCGCGTTGCAGCGAGCGGGAGTTTGGCGATGATTCGGATGATGGCGATGGCGGCGGTGACGCTGATGGTGGTGGCCGGCGGCGCGCGCGCCGATGAAGCGATCAAGACCCAGACTCTGTTGCGGACGACGCAAACCAATATCGGCCAGCAGATCCACTATCCCCGCGCCGGCATTCCACAGATCACCACCATAATCATCACCATCCCGCCCGGCGCCGCGACCGCGCTGCACACCCATCCGGGGCCGCTGGTCGGCTACATCCTGGAAGGCCAGCTCGAGGTGCGCGCCGCCGGCGGCAAGGTCAACCGGTATAAGGCGGGCGACAGCTTCGTCGAGGCGCTGAACCATGCCCATGCCGGCACCAATACCGGCGCTGGCCCGTTGCGTATCCTGGTCACCGTCGTCGGCACCAAGGGCGTGCCCTATGCGATCCCGGTGAAGAAATAGCGCGATGGCGGAGACTGTTCGCGATAACGCCGCGCGTCAGCGTTTCGAGATCGACAGCGACGGGCACACCGCCTTCGTGACCTATCGCGCGATCCCCGGCGGGCTGTTCCTCATCCACACCGAGACGCCGGCGGAACTGCGCGGGCGCGGCATCGCCACCCGGCTGGCGCGGGGGGTGCTGGAGACGATCCGCGCGCGCGGCGAAAAAGTCCGCATCGGCTGCGATTTTCTCGCGGATTTCATGCGGCGCAACCCGGAATTCGACGATTTGCTGATGTGAGGGTTACTTCTCCGGCTCCGTCGCGCGCGGGCGCGTGACGAAGGCCAGGATCATGTCCCAGGCATTGCGGACGCCGCACACCAGCAACAGCACCAGGGCGGCGCCCAGCAACGCCATCGCCCGGCCGTCGCCGGCGATGCTCAGGGCGCCCGCGCCGACCATCGCGATATAGGCGGCGAGCGGCAGGGCCGTGTACCAGAGCTGATCCGTCCAATCGACGCGATAATGCCGGACCGCGCGGCCGATCGCCGCGACATAGCCGATCCCCACGGCGCCGCCCGCGATCAGGACGGCGCCGAAGCCGCGCCAACCGAGGTCGGGCGCCATCGTCAGCACGCTGGCCAGCGCGACCGCGCCGAGATGCACCACCGTCGAGGTCAGATAGGCATGCGCCGCGTCCGACCGCTCGCGCGTCAAAATGCCGATGGCGATGGAAATGACGACGAACATCGCGCCGATCAGCGTCGCGCCCGCCGTCCCGACGACGATGAAAAAGTCGCGCCAGGCGTGAAGGAATTCGACGAAGGAGAGTTGCATATTTCCCATCACGTCATGGCCGGGCATGACCCGTTTCAGTCTTAGACTAGTCGTCCGAGTCGATCATGGTGCGGGGTAAAGCCGCTTCAGGTTGACGCGCGCGTTCGCGGTTGTGAATTGCCAGTCGGCCTTGGCGTGCTTTTTGTTACGGCCAGCCTGCCCGGCCGCGACCTCTACTTTCAGCGCGGTTTGATCCGGGATGCGCCGGTTGAGGCACGGGGGCGACAGGACACCCGGTTCCGATTCAGCCCTATCCAGCCAACTTCCGTCGATAGGTTCGCCACCGGCTTGCCGTGTCGCGTGATGGCGATGCTTTCGCCGCCTTCGACCTGATCCAGCAATTCGCTGAGCGGGGCTTTCGCCTGAGCCAGATTGCCCGTGACCATCTGCACCCTCATCGGTGACCAGAAAACTGGTCATATTATAGCCAGGCAGCGACGGCTTGAACAGGCGCGGCGCAACGCCGCCTCACGAAAAGATGCGGTGTCGGAGCCGGGTTTCATCCCTAGATTAGCGGGCGATGCCCGACGCCAGCGCTTCCCCCGCCGCCACCGCCGCCGCCGTTCCCGTCGCCGGCCGCGCCCTCATCACCCTGTCGGTGATGGCGGCGACCTTCATGCAGGCGCTGGACACCACCATCGCCAATGTGGCGCTGCCGCATATGCAGGGCAGCCTGTCGGCGACCCAGGACGAGATGACCTGGGTGCTGACCTCCTACATCGTCGCGGCCGCGATCATGACGCCGCTGTCGGGTTGGCTCGCGACCCGGTTCGGGCGCAAGCGCGTGCTGCTCATGTCGATTACCGGCTTCGTTACCGCCTCGGCGCTGTGCGGCATCGCCAGCTCGCTCGACACGATGGTGGTCTATCGCCTGATGCAGGGGGTTTCCGGCGCGGCGCTGGTGCCGATCAGCCAGGCGATCCTTCTCGATATCAACCCGCCGCACAAGCATGGCCAGGCGATGGCGATGTGGGGCCTGGGCGTGACATTGGCGCCGGTGATTGGCCCGGTGCTGGGCGGCTGGCTGACCGAGGATTATTCCTGGCGCTGGGTGTTCTATATCAACGTGCCGATCGGCATCCTGGCGTTTCTCGGCATTCTGTCCTCGGTCAAGGAAAGCGAGCGTGGGCGCCGCGGCACCTTCGATTTCTTCGGTTTCGGCGCCCTCAGCATCGGTGTCGGCGCGCTGCAGATGATGCTCGATCGCGGCGAGCTAAAGGACTGGTTCGGCTCGACCGAGATTCAGATCGAGGCGGTGCTGGGTGCCCTCGGCTTCTATCTCTTCATCATGCGGATGGTGACGGCGAAACAGCCGTTCCTGCGGCCGGCCTTGTTCAAGGATCGCAATTTCGTCACCGGCAATATCTTCATCTTCATCGTCGGCATCATTCTGTTCGCGACCCTGGTGCTGATCCCGCCGATCTTCCAGACCCTGATGAATTATCCCGTGGTGACCACCGGCCTGATCATGGCGCCGCGCGGCATCGGCACCATGGTCTCGATGGTGCTGGTCGGGCGGCTCACCGGCAAGGTCGATCCGCGCATCCTGATCGCGTTCGGTTTCGGCTTGAGCGCGCTGTCGCTGTGGCAGATGACGCATTTCGATCTGCAGATGGATCGCTGGCCGGTGATCTGGTCGGGCCTGATCCAGGGGTTCGGTGTCGGCTTCGCCTATGTCTCATTGACCAGCGCCGCGTTCGCGACGCTCGACCCGCGGCTGCGCGCCGAGGGCACCGCCTTCTTCAACCTGATGCGCAATATCGGGTCGAGCATCGGCATTTCGGTGGTCCAGGCGCTGTTGACCGAGAATACCCAGATCATGCATTCGAGCCTCGCCGCGCACATCACGCTGTTCAACCCGGCGCTGCACGATTTCAATCTGCATTCGACCGCGACCCTGACCCAGCTCAACGGGCTGGTGACAAGTCAGGCGGCCATGATCGCCTATAACGACGATTTCCGGCTGATGATGATCGTCTCGCTGGTCGTGATCCCGTTCCTGCTGTTCATGCGCGTGCGCCGCCATGTGCCGGGCGAAAAGCCGGAGATGGTCGTGATGGATTAGGCGGCCGGCCTAATCGGCGAAGAACGAGATGGTGCGAATCTCCAGGCTCTGGCGCGGCGCCCGGCGGGCTGGAGGGATCGTCGAACGCGGTATGCGCCGTCAGTTGCGGCTGCGCGGCGTCGGAATCGCACAGCTTGAATACCAGCACCTCCTCGGGCCGCATGCGTGGGTAATAATACCAGCGATGAGCCGGGCTGTAGGCGACGTTGAAGCCTTCAAGGAAATCGCCCGGGTCTTCCGGCCGCGTGCCGATCAGGCCCAGCGTGAGATGATCCGCGGCAACCGTCCGGGCATCGCACACGGCCAGCGGCTTGCGCTCCACCGTCTCGATGCCGCGCCACAGGTTGATCAGCGCGACGCGCTTGCCGGCATAATCCGCCGCCTCCGCGCCCAGCATGCCGGCCGCGAGGCGGCGCACCGTCTTCTCGTTGAAATCGATATGCGGATTGCTGGCGGGCTCATGCACCTGCATCGGCGGCGCGGTTTCGGCCTCGCGCGCCGAATCGACGAAGACGCGATCGTTGTCGAGGCCGCCTTCGGGCGCGACCAGTGGTTTTCTCAGGGAATCGTCGCTGCGCAGCACGTCGCCGAACACGAGTACCCGCGCGGCGCCGGTCAGCTCGCGCACCAGGCGCTCCACCTCGGGATAATAGACGCGCTTGATCTGCTCGGCGTCGCGGAAATCGGTCACCGCCGAGCGATGCTCGATCAGGGTGAAGCCGTTGTGCGCCAGCGATAGCTCGCCCGCGACCGCGCGCGCGTCGTGAATCCGCACCGGATGCGGGTCGTAATGATGCGTCGTCTCGGTGCGCTTGTATTCATAGAGAACGGTCGGGCCAAAGGCCGGATCGATATAGGGCAGAATCGTTTCGACAAAAGGCGCGGTCGGCGCCATGGGTTCTGCCCGGTCCATATTTGCCTCCCGTGCTGTTTCGCGCATGATAATCTCGCTGCCCGTGCCGCGCATCCCCCTTGCGAAGGCGGGTCAGGAAGGCAATTCTAGCCTGCCGAAAATCGCCATGGCGCGTGCCGCCGCCATGGCCTGGAAATAGGGGGTTCCCATGTCGTTGCATCCCGGCGTTGCCGCTTGGCTGGCCGTTCTCAAGGATTTGCCGGCGACCCACACGCTGCCGGTCGATGTGGTTCGCGCCAACATGGTCGCGGTGCGCGCGATGATGCCGCCGCCGCCCGCCGTGGGCCATGTCGCCGACCGGGCAATTCCTGGGCCGGGTGGACCGATACCGGTGCGCCTCTACACGCCGTTCGGCATCGGGCCGTTCCCGCTTACCGTCTATTTCCACGGCGGCGGCTTCGTGCTGGGCAATCTCGACAGCCACGATTCCGTGTGCCGCCATCTCTGCCTCAACAGCGGCGGCATCGTGATGGCGGTGGATTACCGGCTGGCGCCCGAGCATCCGTTCCCCGCCGCGCCGGACGATTGCTATGCCGCGACGCGCTGGGCCGGCGAGCACGCGGCCGAGATCGGCGCCGATCGGCGGCGCATCGCGGTCTCCGGCGACAGCGCCGGCGGCAACCTCGCGGCGGTGGTGGCGCTGCGCATTCGCGACGAGGGCGGCCCGGCGCTGGCGGGCCAGCTGCTGAATTGCCCAGTGACCGATTACGACATGGAGCGGCCATCCTATGTCGCCAATGCCGACGGCTATTTCCTGACCCGCGATACCATGCGCTGGTTCGACAATTATTATCTAACCCGGCAGGGCGACCGGAAGCATCCCCACGCGGCGCCGCTCCACGCCAAGGATTTCAAGAATTTGCCGCCGGCCTATGTGCTGACCGCGCGCTATGACCCGCTATGCGATGAGGGCGAAGCCTATGCCGACGCGCTGGCCGAGGCCGGCGTGCCGGTGGTGAAAAAGCGCTACAGCAATATGATCCATGCCTTCCCCGGCCTGTTGCTGAACGTGGTGCCGGAGGCGGCGGAGGAACTGGCGGCGTTCGGCGCCTGGCTCAAGGCGCGTTTCGCGGCGGTGTGACGGCGGCGCGGGCGAATGGCGAAGCCGCGCAAGCCTCGGAAGGCCAATCCGGCCGCCAAGGCATTGCGCACGCCCGCCTTTCGCCCGCGAATTGTGTCGTCGAAAAAGGCCTATTCGCGAAAGGAAAAGAAGCCCGACGCCTAGTAATAGTGGTAGCTGGAATGCCCGAAAATGGCGAGCACCACCAGCACGACCAGGATGATTCCGATGATGCCGAAGCCGCCGCCGCCATAATGGCCACCACGATAGCCATAATAGCCGCCGCCGCCGAACACCAGCACCAGGACCACGATTATCAACAATAAACCCATGATACCCTCCATCCCTGCACGCGTGATGCGAAGCTCGTAAGGGGAAAACACCGATATCGAACAAAGGGTCCCGACAATTTTTGTTAACGAAACACGCGAGCGGCATGATTTCACACAAATTCTTGCTTGTTTAATCGTCCGGCCGTAATTTATGGCCCATGCCGCTGACCAATCGGCGGGTGCTGCTGGTCATTTCCGGGGGCATTGCCGCCTATAAATCGCTGGATCTGATCCGCCGCCTGCGCGAGCGCGGAGCGACGGTGCGCGCCATTCTGACCGGCGCGGCCCGGCAATTCGTGACCCCGCTGTCGGTCCAGGCCCTGACCGGCGACGCCGTCTATGCCGATATTTTCTCGCTGACCGACGAGAGCGCGATGGGCCATCTGCGGCTCGGCCAGGATTCCGATCTGGTGGTGGTGGCGCCGGCCACCGCCGACCTGCTCGCCAAGATGGCGGCGGGCCTCGCCGACGATCTCGCCTCGACCGCCCTCTTGGCGACCGACCGGCCGATCCTGGTGGCGCCGGCGATGAACCTGCGCATGTGGGCGCATCCCGCGACCCGCGCCAATATCGCGCTGCTGGAGGCGCGGGGCATCCGGCGCGTCGGCCCCAATGAAGGGGCGCTGGCGGAGGGCGAGACCGGGCCCGGCCGCATGGCGGAGCCGCTGGAGATCGTCGCCGCCATCGAGGCGATGCTGTCGGCGGGGCCGCTGAAGGGCCGTCGCGCCCTCGTTACCAGCGGCCCGACGCATGAGTCGATCGACCCGGTGCGCTATCTCGCCAATCGCTCGTCCGGGAAACAGGGCCACGCCATCGCGGCGGCGCTGGCGCGGGCCGGCGCCGAGACGGTGCTGGTCTCCGGCCCCACCGCCGAGCCCGATCCGCCCGGCGTTACCGTGCGCCGCATCGAATCGGCGCGCGACATGATGGCGGCGTGCACCGCGTCCCTGCCGGTCGACATCGCGGTGTGCGCCGCCGCCGTCGCCGACTGGCGGGTCGAGGCGGCGCCCCAGAAGCTGAAGAAGGACGGCGCGGCGCCGGCGCTTCGCCTGGTCGAAAACCCCGACATCCTCAAATATCTGAGCGAGGCCGGCAATCGCCGGCCGCGCCTGGTCATCGGCTTTGCCGCCGAGACCGAGGATGTGCTGACCCACGCGCGCCGCAAGCTGGCCGCCAAGGGCTGCGACTGGATCGTCGCCAACGATGTCTCCGCCGCCACCGGCACGTTCGGCGGCGACGACAACACCGTCCACCTCATCGACGCCGCCGGTGTTGAGGATTGGCCCCCTTTGTCCAAGCGCGCGGTGGCGGAGCGCCTCGCCACCCGCATCGCCGCCTTCTTCGCCGTGTAGCATCGTGATCGAACGTTCCAGAACCCTCTATTCGTCATTCCCGCGAAAGCGAAAGCGGGAATGATGGGAATAGCGACGATTGAACCAATACGCCTCTCCGGCGGAAGCCGGAGTCCATCCCCGCCATGGATACCGGCCTTCGCCGGTAAGGCGCGTTTTCTTTGCGTCTTTGCGTTCATCTTTTTCTCCGCCGCAGGGACGACGGAATAGGGTGGGTCGGAGCGATGTTGCGCCTATCGAAGAAACTGCTGTTCGCCATCGAGGCGGTGCTGGACATCGCCTATAACGCCGGGGCGCTGCCGGTGCAATCGGGCGAGATCACCAAGCGTCAGGGCATTCCGCGCCGCTATCTCGAACAGGTGCTCCAGCAATTGGTGCGCGCCGGCGTGCTGACCGGGGTACGCGGGCCGCGCGGCGGTTATCGTCTGGCGCGCGAGCGGCGGCGCATCACGGTCGGCGAGATCGTGCGCGTGGTGCGCTCGCTGGAACAGGCGGACGATCCGACCGAGGACGAGGCCGGTGCCGAGCTGGGCCGCCGCGTGGTGCGGCCGCTGTGGCTCGAATTGCAGGATGACGCGATGAAACGCCTCGATGCCACCACCATCGAGGAATTATGCACCCGCGCGCACCAGGCCGGCATCGCCGGCGAATACGCCGCGCGGTACGATTACACGATCTGACAGACCGCGTTGAGAAGGTCTTTCCTTTACCGGCGAACGCCGGTATCCATCGTGCCGTTGCACCATGGGTTCCTCCCCCGGCTTGACCTCCGCTTGACCGGGGGATCACGCCGGGACGGTGATTTTTTCTTAGTGACGTGGCGTCCCCGGCTTCGCCTAGAGTGCGATCCGCCCAAATTGAAACATTTTTTCCTTTACCGGCGAACGCCGGTATCCATCGCGCCGTTGCACCATGGACCCCGACTTTCGTCGGGGTGGTGATTTTTTCTTGGTGACGTGGCGCCCCCGGCTTCGCCTTCGCCGGACAGAATTTGGGTTCCGGCTTCCGCCGGAATGGCGCATCTGTTTCATCCGCGATTATTCGTTCCCCGCCGGCTCGGTCTCCGCGTCATAGCGGACGCGCAACACCACGAACCAGTGATAGCGCGGGTCGAGGATCGTGCCGTCCGGCTGGGCGAGCATGCCCCCCTCGGTCACCGGCACATGGGTCAGGGTGACGGCATCATCGACATTGCCGCCGATGATGCTGAGGTTGCCGGGCTGGCTCTCGACCACGAAGGCGCAATGGCCCGGCCAGCCGTGACTGGTCGGCAGATCGGCGAAGGTCAGCCCCGCCGAGCCGCCGCGCCCGAAACAGATGAGATCGCCGAGGCGCGGGGCATAGGCATTGGGCGCCAGCGCCTGGAGAATGGGTGAGGTGCCCGCCGCCGCGGCATTGACATAAGTGTAATGGTTGGCCGAATAGGGAAAGCGCGGGCCGGCGCCGGCGATCCGCATGACATAGGAGATGAACGCCGCCGACCAGGCATAGCGGCCGTCGTCCGATGCCGGAAACAGGCCCCCCGCCTCGTCATGCTTGCCGGTCCAGCCTTCCTCGCGCGGCACCGCCGCCCCGGCCGGCACGGCGAGGCCGATCCACCAATATTCGCCGACGCGTTGCCACAGGCCGGGCTGGCGCTCGGGCTTGTCCGCCGGCAGCGGCACCGGCCGGGTCTCCGGCGCGCTGTCGTCGATCTTGGCGCCGAAGAGGCGCCACTCGCGCATTGCGATCGCCACCGTGTCGGCCCGGTTGAACGGCTCATACGGCCGGCTGGCGAAGCTCGGCACCGGGCCGGGCGGCGGCGCCACGCTGGCCGGCGGCGGCGACGGCGCGCAAGCGGCCAGCGCCAGCAGGGCGATCACGGCGATCTTCTTCATCTTTCCCTCACCATAAGGCAATCGCGATGGCCGCCAGCGCGGCGGCGATGATCCACAGCGGCAGGCCGAGTATTTCGATGGCGCCGCGCTTGGCCAGCGCCGCCAGCGCATCGGGATGCAGCGGCATGCCGCCTTCGTCGGTGATGGTCGTCAGCACGTCCTCGATGCGGCGCAGCGTCACCGGCAGGCGCTCCAGCAAGTCGGCGGATTGCGCGAGCATGTCGGCGATCCGCGCCTCCGGCCCGCGATTGGCGCGCATCCATTCCTCGACCAGCGGGCGCGCCAGCAGCCACATATTGATGGTCGGGTCGAGCTGCCGCCCCATGCCCTCGACCAGAACCATGGTCTTTTGCAGCAGCAGCAATTGCGGCTGGGTTTCCATCTGGAATTGCTGGGTGACCTGGAACAATTGCGCCAAAAGGCGCCCCAGCGAGATTTCCGCCAGCGGCCGGCCGAAGATCGGCTCGCCGATGGCGCGCGCCGCCTGGGCGAAGGCGTCGATCGACTGGTTGCGCGGCACATAGCCGGCCTCGAAATGCACCTCCGCCACGCGGCGGTAATTGCCGTTGAGGAACGCTACCAGCATGTCGGCGAGATAGAACCGGGTGGTGCGGTCGAGCCGGCCCATGATGCCGAAATCGACCGCCACCAGGGCGCCGTCCGGGTCGATGAACAAATTGCCCGGATGCATGTCGGCGTGGAAGAAGCCGTCGCGGAACACTTGGCGAAAGAAATTCGCGGCGGCGCGCGCCAGCAGCTCGCGCAGGTCGAACCCGGCCGCCAGCAGCGCCGCCTTGTCGTCGACGCGGATGCCGCCGACCCGCTGTAGGGTCAGGACGCCGCGCGCGGTTCGCGTCCAATCGACGCGCGGCACGCGGAACGTCTCGTCGCCCTCGAAATTCTCGCGCAGCTCGGCGGCGGCGGCGGCTTCGAGCCGCAAATCCATCTCGACGCGCACGGTCTCGGCCAAAGTCTCGACCACCGCCACCGGCTTCAGCCGGCGCAGGCTCGGCTGCCAGCGCTCGGCGAGGTGGGCCAGCCAGTTGAAGAGATCGATGTCGCGCGCCATCGCGGCGGCGATGCCGGGGCGCAGCACCTTGACCGCGACCGCTTCCCCCTCGGTGGTCAGGGCAAAATGTACCTGGGCGATCGAGGCCGCCGCCACCGGCTGGTCGGTGAAGCTGGCGAACAGCGCGCCGATCGGCTTGCCCAGCGCGTATTCGATGGCGGCGCGCGCCTCGGCGCTCGCGAAGGGCGGTAGCCGGTCCTGCAATTGCGCCAGATCGTCGGCGACCTCCTCGCCGACCAGATCGGCGCGGGTGGAAAGGGCCTGGCCCAGCTTGATGAAGGCCGGCCCCATCGCCTGCAGCGCCAGCGCCAGCCGCTGGCCCGGCCGCAAGCCGCGCGTCGCGGCGCCGCGCCGCCGGAACAAGCGGAACCACCACAGCAGCAGCCGCGCGCCGCCGACGCGCTCCAGCGGGAACAGCGCATCGTACCGGGTCAGGATCGCCGCGATACTGAAAAGCCGGGCAAGATTGCGGCCGGCACGCCAAGCGGCGATCATCGCATCCGGACTAGAGCCGCCAGCCGGAATGCAGCGCGGCGATTCCGGCGGTCAGATTGCGATAGCGCACCTGCTCCAGCCCAGCCTCGCGCATCAGCGCCGCCAGTTCCTCTTGGCGCGGGAAGCGGCGGATGCTCTCGACCAGATAGCGATAGGAATCGCGATCGCCGGCCACCATCTGACCCAGCGTCGGCAGGACGGTGAAGGAATAGAGATCATAGGCGCGGGCCAGCGCCTCGGGCGCGACATGGCTGAATTCGAGACACAGAAACCGCCCGCCCGGCCGCAAGACACGGCGCGCCTCGCGCAGCGCCGCCTCGATCCGCGTCACGTTGCGCAGGCCGAAGGCGATGGTATAGGCATCGATGCTGCCGCTCGCCATGGGCAGACACTCGGCATCGCCCACCACATGCTCGATGCCGTGGAGGATGTTGGCGTCGAGCGCGCGGTCGCGGCCGCGGCTGACCATCGCCTCGTTGATGTCGCATAACAGAATATGCGCATTGGCCCCGGCCCGCGCTCTAATCCGCAGCGCAATGTCGCCGGTGCCCCCCGCGACATCGAGGAAGCGCTCGCCCGGGCGCGGCGCCAGCCGGTCGATCAGCGCCCCTTTCCATAGCCGATGAGCGCCGCCTGACATCAAATCATTCATCAAATCATACCGGGATGATACGCTGTCGAATACGCCGCGAACCATCCCTGCCTTGGCCTCGGCGGCGACCCGGCGATAGCCAAAATCCACCGCGTCGGCCTCGTCGGGGCTGCCCATACTTGTTTCCGGCTCTGTCATGTGGTGCAAAATAGCCCGAGAGCGGCGCGCGCGCCATAAGCCCAGGATAAGGATGTCACCATGAAACTGCGTCGATTGGGTAATTCGGGCCTCCAAGTGTCAGTGGTCGGGCTGGGCTGCAACAATTTCGGCAAGTTCGGCCGCATGGATATCGAGGCGACGCGCACCGTGATCCACCAGGCGCTCGATGCCGGCATCACGCTATTCGACACCGCCGATGTCTACGCGCCGGGCACGCCCGGCTCGTCCGAGGAACAGATGGGCGCGGTGCTGGGCGACCGCCGCAAAGACATCGTGCTGGCGTCGAAATTCGGCATGCAGATGGACCAGGTCGGGGTCAAGAAGGGCGGCTCGCGGCGCTATATCATGGCGGCGGTCGAGGATTCGCTGCGCCGGCTAAAGACCGATTATCTCGATCTTTATCAGCTTCATCGCCCCGACGCCGACACGCCGATCGAGGAAACGCTGCGCGCGATGGACGACCTCGTGCGCCACGGCAAGGTGCGCTATATCGGCGTCTCCAACATGCCGGCCTGGCAGGTGGTCGAGGCGCAATGGACCGCGCGGGACCTCAGCCTCAACCATTTCGTCTCGGTGCAGGACGAATATTCGCTGCTGGCGCGCGACGTGGTCGAGCGCGAGCTATCGGGCGCGGCACGGAAATATGGGCTTGGGATCCTGCCCTTCTTCCCGCTGGCCAGCGGCGCGCTGACCGGCAAATACCGCCGCAACCAGGCCAACCCGGCGGGGGCGCGGCTCTCGGCGCAATCGGCGCTCTCAGCGCGGTTCCTCAGCGAGGCGAGCCTCGACATCATTGAGAAGCTCGCCGCGTTCAGCGAAGCGCGCGGCCATACCCTGCTCGAACTGGCGTTTTCGTGGCTGCTCGCCCGGCCGCAAGTCTCCAGTGTGATCGCCGGCGCGACCAAGCCCGAGCAGATCACGGCGAACGCGAAGGCGGCCGAATGGGCGCTGACCGCCGACGAGATCGCCGAGGTTGATCGGCTCACCAAGCCGGCCTAATGCCCGAGCTGCCCGAGGTCGAGACGGTGGTGCGCGGGCTGCAGCAGCGGCTCGCGGGCCGGCGCTTCAGCCGCGTCGCGCTCAACCGGGCCGATCTGCGCACCCCGCTGCCGCCTACCCTCAAGGCCCAGCTCGAGGGCCGGCGGATCGACCGGGTCGCGCGGCGCGCCAAATATATTCTGATTCATTGCGACGGCGACGCGGTGTTATTGGCGCATCTCGGCATGTCCGGGCGGATAGTAATCCATGAGCCTGATGGTACCTGGAAGCAGGCAAAGCACGATCATGTCGTCTTCACTCTCGACGACGGCACCATCCTCGCCTTCAACGATGCGCGACGCTTCGGCATGATGGAGCATGTCGCGGCGTCGGCGCTCAATGAACACAGACTGTTGCGCCATCTGGGGCCGGAGCCGCTGGGCAATGAATTTAACGGGCCGAGCCTCGCCAAGTCGCTGGCCGGCAAAAGCGGCACCATCAAGGCGGCGCTGCTGGATCAGCGGGTGGTCGCGGGCCTCGGGAATATCTATGTCTCGGAGAGCCTTTATTGGGCGCGTCTCTCGCCGCGCCGCGTCGCCGGCACGGTTCAGGGCGCGCGCGCCGAGGTGCTGGCCCAGGCGATCCGTGACACCCTGACGCGCGCCATTGCCGCCGGCGGCTCCTCGCTGCGCGATTATGTGCAGGCATCGGGCGAACTCGGCTATTTCCAGCATCAATGGGCGGTTTATGGCAAGGCGGGCGAGAAATGCCCGGATTGCGATTGTGCCGCCGGCATCAAGCGCATCGTGCAGAATGCGCGCTCGACATTCTATTGCGCGAAATCTCAGCGGTGAGGCTAACCATGGCTTACGAGAATATTCTGGTCGAAACATCGAGGGCGGTCGGCATCGTCCGGCTGAACCGGCCCAAGGCGCTCAACGCGCTGTGCGCCGCGCTGATCGCCGAGCTGGGCCAGGCGCTCGACGCGTTCGAGGCCGACGATGCCATCGGCTGCGTCATCGTCACCGGCAGCGAGAAGGCCTTTGCCGCCGGCGCCGACATCAAGGAAATGGCGAGCCAAAGCTACATGTCGGTCTATTTGAGCGATTTCATCACCAGGGGGTGGGAGCGCATCACCACTTGCCGCAAGCCGATCGTCGCCGCGGTCGCCGGCTTCGCGCTGGGCGGCGGCTGCGAGGTGGCGATGATGTGCGACACCATCATCGCGGCGGAGACGGCGAAATTCGGCCAGCCGGAGATCACGCTCGGCATCATTCCCGGCGCCGGCGGCACCCAGCGCCTGACCCGTTTCGTCGGCAAGGCCAAGGCGATGGATATGGTGCTGACCGGACGGATGATGGACGCGGCGGAGGCGGAACGCAGCGGCCTCGTCAGCCGCGTCGTGCCCGCCGATCAGTTGATGAGCGAGGCGCTGGCGATGGCCCAGAAAATCGCGGGCATGTCGCGGCCCTCCGCGATGATGGCAAAGGAATCCGTCAATCGCGCCTACGAGACGACCCTCAACGAGGGCGTCAGATTCGAGCGCCGCCTGTTTCACTCGCTGTTCGCGACCGAGGATCAGAAGGAAGGCATGGCCGCTTTCATCGAGAAACGGCCGCCCGCGTTCAAGAATCGCTGAGCTGGCTCGGCCACCGCGCCGACGACCGCGCTTGCCACACGGCGTTGGGTTCGATATACACCACGCCTTCCGCAAATCGGACCAAAAACATGGCACATCATCCTTCAGCGGCGAAGCGTCATCGCCAAACCGTTCGCCGTACCGCCGTCAATATTTCGCGCAAGAGCCGCATGCGCACGTTCGTCACCAAGGTCGAGAACGCGATTGCGTCCGGCGACAAGGAAAGCGCGCGCGCCGCGCTCAAGGCGGCGCAGCCCGAGATGCAGCGTGGTGCCCAGATGGGCGTTGCGCAAAAGCGTACGGTGTCGCGGAAATTGTCGCGACTCTCGGCCCGTATCAAGGCGCTGTGAGCGATGTGCGGTGCGAGATTCCGCGCGCGCCGTTTCGTGCCTTTTTTTCCAATGTGATGCGATTGCCACAAGCTAAAAATTTCTCGGTAAATTTCATCGCGGATTGTTGCGTAACCCGGTCGCTGTTCGGTAGAGTGATTGAACGTTCCGCGGCGTCGTAACAATGAGGGGTCAAAGTGGCGGGCGTGATCACAACAGGCTTCCGGACCGGGCCGACAACAGACACCGTGATAACGGCGCAGTCGGCAGGTCCGTGAACCGTTCGCGTTAAATCGTAATTATTTTTTGGGTGCGTTGGCACCGCGGTAAAGGCAGCGCCTTTTCCGCGCCGGGAAACTTGCGGCTAATCCGTCACGCGTAAAGGGAGGCCGTTGGCAAACATGGCGGCGTCGGGATCGATCGGGGATGAGCGCGGGCTGTTAAGCTCGGAAGTCAAATCGCAATGGTCGCGCATTCGTACGCGGCTGCGCGAGGAATTTGGCGATGCCGTTTATAACAACTGGCTGAAGCCCATCACGCTGATGCGGATCGACGGCAATTGCGTCGAGATCGGCGTCGGATCGTCCTTCACCCGCGACTGGTTCGACCAGCATTATCAGGATCGCCTGCGCGCCTTCTGGAACGACGAGAACCGTGCCATCGTCGCGGTCCGGATCGTCGTTATCGCCGGCGCCGCGCCGGTCTCGGTCGCGGACATCAATGGCGACACCGAAAGCGCCGATCGCGCACCGGCCCCGGCGCGCGATCGCTTCGACGGCGAGGAGCGGGGCATGGGCGCGCCGCTCGACCGGCGCTTCACTTTCGAGAATTTCGTCGTCGGCAAGCCCAATGAATTCGCGCATGCCGCGGCACGCCGGGTCGCCGAAGGCGCGGTCTCCGATAATCTCAACCTGCCGTTCAATCCGCTGTTTCTTCATGGCGGAGTCGGGCTCGGCAAGACCCATCTGATGCACGCCATCGCCTGGGAGATCCGGCGCCAAAGTCCGACGCGGCGGCTGATCTATCTATCGGCGGAAAAATTCATGTACCATTTCGTGCGGGCCATCCGCTCGAAGGACACGATGCCGTTCAAGGAATTGTTCCGGTCGGTCGATGTGCTGCTGATCGACGATTTCCAATTCATCGGCGGCAAGGAATCGACTCAGGAAGAATTCTTCCACACCTTCAACGCGCTGGTGGACATGAACCGCCAGATCGTGATTTCCGCCGATAAATCGCCAAGCGATCTCGACATCGAGGAGCGCATGCGCTCGCGGCTGGTCCACGGCATGGTGGCGGATGTCCATCCCACGACCTACGAGCTGCGGCTGGTGATCTTGCAGGCCAAGGCCGAGCAATTGGGGCTGACGATTCCGCCGAAGGTGCTGGAATTTCTGGCGTACAAGATCGCCTCCAACGTGCGCGAACTCGAAGGCGCGCTCAATCGCATCACCGCGCATGCGCAATTCATCGGCCGGGATATCACGGTCGATTCCGCGGAAGAGGTGCTGCACGATCTGTTGCGCAAGAATGATCGTCGCGTCACCATCGACGAGATTCAGCGCCGCGTCGCCGAGCATTACAATATCCGGGGCGCGGATATGCATTCGGCACGGCGCGCGAGAGAGATCGCCCGGCCGCGTCAGGTCGCGATGTATCTATGCAAGATGCTGACGCCACGCTCGCTGCCCGAAATCGGCAAGAAATTCGGCGGCCGCGACCACACCACGGTGATCCATGCGATTCGCCGTATCGAGGAATTGAGCGTCGCGGACAAGGCCCTCGCCGAGGATATCGTCATCCTGACCCGCCTGCTACAAACCGGCGAGAAGAACGCGTAAAGCGCGGTTTCCCCGGCGGCGCGGGTCAGTCGAATTGTTTGCCGTGGTCGGGCTCGATCGTGTCGGCGATGCCCTTGATCTCGTACATCGCCCGCAGCACGAACAGCGTGCCCGCGACCTCAAGCGCGATACGCACCGCCATCGAGACCGACGGTTCCGCCACCCAGGCCGCGCCACCGACCACCATGCCCATCACGATGCTCAGCATCACGATGCCGAACCATTTGACGACGTCCATCTAACACCTCGCTCCAGCGCGAACCCGCAAGGCAGCCGCGCGCGAATTGGAGTGTCGGCCTCAACCGTTGAATATTTACTAAGATTTCGGCCTTCCGCCCTTTTCGATTGATTTTGCCGGCCCGGGGCGGGGCCCGCCGGGGGCCGTTATCCGGGCATTTCATCCGGCCGACTCTGTGCTATATTTTCTCCCCGTGCGCGCGACCGGTCGGGGGCTGGAGGGGCGGGCGGCGGGACAGCGGTCCGAATGCCGGTCATCAACCCCAAGGGAACGCCCAGAAAGAGCGTGTATCCGCAGCCATGAAACTGACAATCGAACGCGCGGCACTGTTGCGTGCCTTGGGCCATGTTCAAAGCGTGGTCGAACGTCGCAATACCATTCCCATTCTGTCGAACGTGCTGCTGAAGGCGGAGGATGGGCGGCTGGCGCTGTCCGCCACCGACATGGATATCGAGATCGTGTCGCGCACGCCGGCTCAGGGTGCCAAGGGCGGGGCCACCACCGCGCCCGCCCATACGCTCTACGATATCGTGCGCAAATTGCGCGACGGCGCGCAGATCGAGCTCGACGCCACTGGCGACAAGGGCCAGATGGTGCTGCGTTCGGGCCGCTCGACCTTCACGCTTGCCTGTTTGCCGCCCGAGGATTACCCGCTGATGTCGACGGGCGACCTCGCGCATAGCTTCACCGTCGCCGCCGGCGATCTGAAACGGCTGATCGACCGCACCCGGTTCGCGATCTCGACCGAGGAAACCCGCTATTACCTCAACGGCATCTATCTCCACGCCGCCCGCAACAATGAGGTGCCGATGCTGCGCGCCGTCGCCACCGACGGGCATCGGCTGGCGCGGATGGAAGTGCCGCTGCCGGAAGGCGCGGCCGGCATGCCGGGCGTGATCGTGCCGCGCAAGACGGTGAACGAATTGCGCAAGCTGCTCGATGCCGACGGCGCGGCGGATCAGGACATCGCGATCTCGCTGTCCGATACCAAGATTCGCTTCGTTCTGGGCGAGACGGTGCTGAACTCCAAGCTGATCGACGGCACCTTCCCGGATTATGACCGGGTGATTCCAGTCGGCAACGACAAGATCCTAGAGCTGGAAAGCAAGGCATTCGCCGAGGCGGTGGATCGTGTCTCTACCATTTCACGGGCGGTGAAGCTGACCATCGAGCGCGGCAGCGTCAATCTGTCGGCGACCAGCCCGGAGAACGGCACCGCCAGCGAGGAGCTGGAGGTGCGCTATAATTCGACGCCGATCGAGGTCGGCTTCAACGCCAAATACCTGCTCGATATCGCCAGTCAGATCGAGGGCGAGGGCGCGCGCATCGCGCTGTCGGATGCCGCCTCGCCGGCGGTGATGCAGGATGCCGCCGACGCCAGCGCCCTCTATGTGCTGATGCCGATGCGGGTTTGAGGGCGGCGCCTCTTGGCGGTATCGCTGGCCTCCGAAGGAGCCTTCGCCGCTGCCATGGTGACGCGGCTGGCGCTGACCGATTTTCGCGGCTATGGCGCCGCGCGCCTCGCGCTGGCGCCGCGCCCCGTGGTGCTGACCGGCGCCAACGGCGCCGGCAAGACCAATCTGCTCGAGGCCGTCTCGTTCCTGGCGCCCGGCCGCGGCCTGCGCCGCGCCCGGCTTGGCGACATCGATCGCCGGGTGCCGCCAGCCCGCGCGACCGAGCGGCCCCCCGGCGCCTGGGCCTGCGCCGCCACCCTGACCGGCCCGCGCGGCGTGACGGAGATCGGCACCGGGCGCGATCCGACCAGCGATACCGGCGAGCGCCGGCTAGTGCGCATCGACGGCAATGCCGCCAAGAGCCAGGCGGCGCTTGCCGAGCATCTGTGCGTCATCTGGCTGACGCCGCAAATGGATCGCCTGTTCACCGAGGCGGCGTCGGCGCGGCGCCGCTTCCTCGACCGGCTGGTCTACGGCTTCGATCCCGCTCATGCCCACCGCGTCGCCGCCTTCGAGCAGGCGATGCGCGAGCGCGCGCGCCTTCTGGCCGAGGATCGGCCCGCCGACCCGGCGTGGCTCACTGCCCTTGAAGGCCGCATGGCGGAGAACGGCATCGCTGTCGTCGCCGCGCGGCGCGACACGGTGGCTCGGCTCGACGATGCCGGCGCCGAATTCCACGGTGCCTTTCCGGCGGCGCGCCTCGCCCTTGAAGGGGAAATCGAGCGATGGCTCGACACCATGCCGGCGCTGGCGGCGGAAGAGGAATTTGCCCGCCGTCTCGCCGCCGGGCGCCGCGCCGACGCGGCGGCCGGCACCACCGCGCTGGGGCCGCATCGCGCCGATCTTGCGGCGCGCCATGGCGGAACCCATATGCAAGCCTCCCAATGCTCCACCGGCGAGCAAAAGGCGCTGCTGATCGGCATTGTGCTGGCATTCGCCCGGCTGATGGCGCGGCGGCGCGGCGAGGTTCCAATTCTGCTTCTCGATGAAGTCGCGGCCCATCTCGACGTGGTGCGGCGTGATGCGCTGTTCGCCGAGCTCGCGACGTCGCGCGGCCAAGCCTGGCTCACCGGCACCGACAAGGATTTGTTCGACGGCATGGCCGGCGCCGCCCAATTCCTCACCGTCGCCGACGCGGTGATTTCAACATGAGAATCCGATGACCGATCAGCCGCCCGAGGAAGAATATAACGCGCAGTCGATCCAGGTGCTGCGCGGGCTCGATGCCGTGCGTAAGCGGCCCGGCATGTATATCGGCGATACCGATGACGGCTCGGGCCTCCATCACATGGTCTACGAGGTGGTCGACAACGCCATCGACGAGTCGCTGGCCGGACATTGCGACACCATCACCGTGACGCTGAACGCCGACGGCTCCTGTACCGTGACCGACAATGGCCGCGGCATTCCCGTCGATATCCACGACGAAGAAGGCGTGTCGGCCGCGCAAGTCATCATGACGCAGCTTCATGCCGGCGGTAAGTTCAACCAGAACTCCTACAAAGTGTCGGGCGGGCTGCACGGTGTCGGCGTCTCGGTGGTGAATGCGCTGTCGACGATCCTCGATCTGCGGGTCTACCGGAGCGGCCGCGAATATTTCATGCGCTTCCGGGACGGCGAGCCGGAAGCGCCGCTGGTTGAAAAGGGCGCCTCCAATCCGCCGACCCGGACCGGCACGGAAATTACCTTCCTGCCCAGTCCCAAGACCTTCACCAAGACGGTGTTCGATTTCCAGACGCTGGAGCATCGCCTGCGCGAGCTGGCCTTCCTCAATTCCGGCGTCACCCTCGATCTGACCGACGCGCGCGGTGTCGAGGTCAAGAACGTGCATCTCCATTACGAGGGCGGGCTCGAGGAATTCGTCAAATATCTCGACCGCTCCAAGCAAGCGGTCACCACCAAGCCGCTCGGCATACTAGGTGAGCGCGACGGCACCATCGTCGAGGTGGCGATGGAATGGAACGACAGCTATTTCGAAACCATGCTGTGCTTCACCAACAACATTCCGCAGCGCGACGGCGGTACGCATCTCGCCGGGTTTCGCGCGGCGCTGACCCGCAGCGTCAACAAATATGCCGAGGAAAGCGGTCTCCTGAAGAAGGAGAAGATCGCGCTGTCCGGCGAGGATATGCGCGAGGGCCTGACCTGCGTGCTGTCGCTCAAGGTGCCCGACCCCAAATTCTCGTCGCAGACCAAGGACAAGCTGGTCTCGTCCGAGGTGCGCGCGGTGGTCGAGGGCGTGGTCGGCGAAAAACTGCAACAATGGTTCGAGGAGCACCCACCCGAGGCGAAGCGGATCGTCGGCAAGGTGATCGAGGCGGCGATCGCGCGCGAGGCAGCCCGCAAGGCGCGCGACCTGACGCGGCGCAAGGGCGCGCTCGACATGGCGAGCCTTCCCGGCAAGCTTGCCGATTGCCAGGAGCGCGATCCCGCGCACTCCGAATTGTTCCTGGTCGAGGGCGATAGCGCCGGCGGTTCCGCCAAGCAGGGGCGCAATCGCAAATTCCAGGCGATCCTGCCGCTCAAGGGCAAGATTCTCAATGTCGAGCGCGCGCGGTTCGACAAGATGCTGTCGTCGGTGGAGATCGGCACGCTGATCGCCGCGCTCGGCACCGGCATCGGGCCCGAGGAATTCGACGCCGCGAAGGCACGCTATCACCGCATCATCATCATGACCGACGCGGATGTTGATGGCAGCCATATCCGCACCCTGTTGCTGACCTTCTTCTACCGCCAGATGCCGGCCCTGATCGAGAAGGGCTATCTCTATATCGCCCAGCCGCCGCTCTATCAGGTGAAGCGCGGCAGCACCAAGGCGGTCTATCTCAAGGACGATGCGGCGCTGGAGGAATATCGCGTCCAGGCAGGGCTGCGCGACGCCATCTTCACGCAGCATGACGGCGCCCAGCGTGGCGCCAACGATCTCACCGCGCTGGTGGAAGAGGCGCGCCAGGTGCGCCACATGCTGCAGCCGCTGGCGCGCAAAGTCGGCAGCCGCGAGATGGTGGAGCAGGCGGCGATCGCCGGCTTATTGAACCCGGCGTTACTCGATGCCGGCGCGCAGGGCGAGGCGGCGGTCCAATATCTGGCCCAGCGCCTCGACGCGCTGGCGCCGCCGGGCGAGCGCGGCTGGAAGGGCGAGGTGCGACCCGGCGAAAGTTTTGTCTTGTCGCGCCGCCGGCACGGCACCACGGAGCGCCGGCTGCTCGACGCCGCGCTCCTCAAAAGCGCCGAGGCGCGCCGCCTGGACGAGCGCACGGGCGAATTGCAGGAGGCCTATGGCAAGCCGGGAAAGCTGGTCGCCAAGGACAAGGAACAACCAATCGTCGGTCCGACCAGCTTGGTCGAGGCGGTGATGGCGCTCGGCCCCAAGGAGGGCGATATCCAGCGCTATAAGGGCCTCGGCGAAATGAACCCGGAACAGCTCTGGGAAACGACGCTCGACCCCCAGGTACGGGCGCTGCTCCAGGTCAAGATCGCTCACGCCGATTCCGCCGAGGAAACTTTTTCAACGCTGATGGGCGACTTGGTCGAGCCGCGCCGCGAGTTCATTCAGACCAACGCGCTGTCGGTGGCCAACCTGGACGTGTGATCCACCGGCCTCGCCGACCGGCGCCGGTCAGCGGGTCAGCATCACGTTCAGAATGGCGCTGCGCCCCTCTTGCAGCGCCGCGATCGCCTCGGGCAGCGCGGCCGTCAGGTCGGCCAGCCGCTCGACCCGTCTGCCGTAAAAGCCGAATGGCTTGGCGAATTCGGCATAGTTCGGCCCGTCGATGTGGACGCCATGGAATAGATCGGCCGCGACCGACACGCCCTGGGGGTAATGGTGGACATGGCCCTGCTTCATCGCCTGATAGCGGCCATTGTTGAACACCACCGCGAGGACCGGCAGGCCGTGATTCTTGGCGGCGCCCAGCGCCTGGATCACCGGATTATAGAGAAAGCCGCCATCGCCCGCGACCACCACCACCGGCCGCTCGGGCGCGGCCAGCTTGACGCCCAGCGCGGTTCCCAGCCCCTGGCCCAGGCCGCCGAAGATGCGAAAATAGCCCTGCGCCTGGGTGAAGTTGAGATGCTGGCGCACAATGGGATGGGCGGTGATGCTTTCATCGACAATGATGGCGTCGGCGGGCAGGGCCTCGGCCAGCGCCGCGCATAGCGCCACCGGGTCGATGCCGGAGGCGGCCCGAGCTTGGTCCTCGGCGGCGCGCCGCATAGCCTCATAGGCATCATGCGCTGCGTGCCAGCGTCGCCGCCGCGCGGTTAGCGCATCGGCATCGGCCGCGCCGGGTTGGGCCGCCGCCGTCAGCAGCCGCAGCGCGGTCGCGATGTCGCCCTCGAGATAATGGTCGGCATGGAGATTCTGATAGACCATATGGGTCTTCAGCGGCGTGTCGTGGATCGAGACGATGGTCCCCGCCGTCGGCCGCCGATGCGCCGGATACCAGGGCGCGCGGCCGCCGACCAGCAGCACCAGATCGGCCTCGGGCAGGGGCGCATATTCGCCGCTGCCGAGCCACAGCGGATGGTCGGTCGGGAAATTGGCGAAGGCGACGTTATTGCCGCCGATCACCGGCAGGGCCAGCGCCTCGGCCAGCGCCACCAGCGCCGCGAACGCGGCCGGATCGCGCCCTGACGCCTCGGTCACGACCATCGGATTTTTCGCCTGCCGCAGCAACCCCGCGACCATCGCGAGATCGGCGGCATCGGCCTGGACTCGCGGCGCCGGCGGCACTTGGCGCGGCGCCGCCGGCGGGGTCCAGCCATGCAACATGTGCTCCAACGGCACGTTGAGATAAACTGGCGCCAGCGGCGGGCGCGCCGCCAGCTCCATGGCGCGGATCACGCTGTCATGCAGGGTGAACGGGCTCGATATTTGGCGCGCATGCTTGACCAGCGGCCCGACTAGCCGTTCCGGCCCGCCGACGCTGAGTCCGCCATACCATTGCGGCTCGATCGCCAGGTCGGGGTCCTCGCCCAGGCTGACCGATTCACCCGACATCACCAGCATCGGCACGTCGGCCTGCAGCGCGGTCAAAATCGCCATCGCGCCATGCATCAGCCCGACCCCGGCATGCAGCATCACCGCCTGCGGCCGGCCAGTCATCAGCGTGTAGCCGGCGGCCATGTTGACCGCGAGATTCTCGTGCCAGGTCTCGATGAAGCGCGGCCCGGGCCGATTGCCCAGCTTCTGTCGCGCCAACGCCTCCCACACCGGCCCCCACTCCGAGCCGGGCGAGGACAGGATGTAGTCGGTGCCGAGCCGGCGCAGGGCCTCGACGATCGCTTCGCCGCCATCGAGTTGATTGTCACGATCCGCCATGTCGGCCTCCCTTGCGCTGGTCGCCGGCATATTGGTTTGAATTCAAACCAATTTCAATCGCGAAGCGGCCGGGTCGGGCCGGGCGGCTTGCCTTGCCCCCAGGTCCCGCTTATGAAGGCGGATCGCAAGGGATGGGCATGGCGAAGGGGCACCGCGCCCGCCGCGACGAGGGGATAACGATGCGCCGATCGGCTTTGCTTTGGGGGGTATTGCTCCTGTTGGCCATGCCGGCCTTCAGCCTTCCGCTCGCGGCGCAAACCCTGACCATCGCGGGCGGCGATATGCAGCGCTTGCCGCGCCAAGGCTCGCAGGTCGGCGGCGGCATCGCGCGCTTCGCCCCCTTGAGCGTCTTGATGCGCGACGCCAAGGGGAAGGGAATTTCCAACGCGCCGATCACCTTCCATTGCAACAAGGTCGGACAGATGTCCTGCCAGCTGACGCCGAGTGGTAGCGAGAACGGCACGCTCACCGTCCATACCGACGGCAACGGCGTCGCGACGCTGAACCAGATGGGCGGGCGGTCGCTCAATCTCTATTACGCGGATGGCGCGTTCACGATGGCGGCGACCTACCGCAATCTCGGGGTCACCTTCCATCTCGCGGTCGATCCCAAGTCCGGGCCGCAATATGTCTATCTGGCGAAGATCGTCTCCGGCGATCGTCAGACGAAACCGCGCCTGGGGGAGGAGCCCTATGGGGGAACGGCGAATTTCGGTCCGATGACCATTGAGGTCACCGACCGGAACGGCCGGCCGGCGCCCAATGTGCGGGTGTGGTATGGGTGCGTCCATGCTGCCTGCAATTACGGCAACACCCCCCAATATCAGACCGACGGCAATGGCCGCTTCACGCTGCCGTCTGTCTCCGAATATTACGGCACGGGCTGGTTCACCGTGCGCTTCGACGGCGAGGTGTTGCAGCCAGCGGAGTTCCATCTTCAGGCCGTCGATCCGTCGCATGCCACGGTGATTTGGGTCAAGGGAGCAAGGCTGGTGGCCGTATCCGGCGATAATCAGCGCCAGCCCCGCGCCGGAAACCAGGTGGGTGGCGGAATCGCGCGCTTAGACCCGATGGCGGTGCGGCTGGTCGGCCCGAACGGTGCGCCGATCGCCAATGCCCCGGTCCATTTCAATTGTGGGCTCGACCGCAACTGGTCCTGCCAGCTCACCCCGTCCGGGGCGGAGCACGGGCAGATGAGCATCAATACCGATGGCAATGGCGTCGCCACGCTGAACCGCATGGGCGGTAAATCATTGTCCTTCTACTATGCGGCCGGGTCCCACACCATGCAGGTCAGCTACGGCAACATCACGGCGCTGACGCTGCATTTCACCGTGACGAAATAGCGGAGAGCGGATTGCGGTATTTCGAGGATTTCACCGCCGGCGAGACGCATGAGTTGGGATCGCGCACGCTGAGCCAGGATCAGATCGTAGCCTTCGCCCGTGACTATGATCCACAGCCGTTCCATGTCGATCCCGAGGCGGCGAAATCGAGCATCTTCGGCACCCTGATCGCCAGCGGCTGGCAGACCGTCGCCGTCTTCATGTCGCTGCTGGTCAACGGCCTCCTCAACGACACGGCCAGCCTCGGCTCGCCCGGGGTCGAGGGCATACAATGGCTGAAACCGGTGAAGCCCGGCGACCGGCTCAGCGCGCGGTTCCGCGTGCTGGAAGTGACACCATCGAAAAGCCGGCCCGATCGCGGCATCGTCAAAAGTCAGGGCGAGGTCACCAACCAGGACGGCGTCCTGGTGATGACCATCCGCGCCACCAATTTTTTCGGCCGCCGGCCGGGCTGATCGCCGCGCGATGCGCCGCCTCTATGATTGGATGATGCGCCTCGCCGCCGGCCCGCGCGCGATTCCCGCGCTGGCCATCGTTGCCTTCGTCGAAAGCTCGTTCTTCCCGATACCGCCCGACCTGCTGCTGATCCCGATGGTGCTGGCGGCGCCGCGCAAGGCCTGGCGCTATGCCGCGATCGCGACCCTGGCCTCGGTCGCGGGCGGCTTTCTCGGCTATGCCATCGGCTATTTCCTGTTCACGACCGTGGGCCGGCCGATTCTCGACTTCTATGGCGCGATGTCGCGCTATGCCGCGCTGCAGGCCGCCTACGATCATTGGGGCGTGTGGATCATCGTGCTGAAGGGCATGACGCCGATCCCTTACAAGATCGTGACCATCGCCAGCGGCGCGCTCGGCTTTCCGCTGGTCGCGTTCGGCGTGGCCTCGCTGGTGTCGCGGGCGCTGCGCTTCTTCCTGGTGGCGGCGCTGCTCTATTACTTCGGCGAGCCGGTGCGCGCCTTCATCGAGCGCCGCCTGACCCTGGTGACCAGCGCGTTCGTCATTCTGGTGGTAGGCGGTTTCGTGGCCGTGGCCTATCTTTAGGCACATGACCGCGACCCGCACCGCGCCGCTTCTCATCCTGGCCCTCACCGTCGCCGTGGTCGGCGCGGCACTGCTGTCGCAATATTGGGGGGGCTTGCGGCCGTGCGAGTTGTGCCTCTACGAGCGCTGGCCCTATTACGCGGTGGCGGTGCTGGCGGCAATCGCGCTCGCCGCCGGCCAACGCTATCTCAGCCGAGCGGCGCTGGCGCTGGCGGCGCTGTTGTTCATCGCCGGCGCGGTGCTGGCCTTTTATCATGCCGGGGTGGAGTGGCATTGGTTCGCCGGCCCGACCGCGTGCACCGGCCTCGCGCTCGATACCAGCTCGGTCGAGGCGCTGCGGGCGCAATTGCTGGCGACGCCGCCGGTGCGCTGCGACGAGGTGCAATGGTCGCTGTTCGGCATCTCGCTGGCGGGCTGGAACTTCGTCGCGTCGGTGCTGCTGGCGGCGATCGCCTATTTCGCCGCGATGCGGCTGGGGCGGACGCGATGAACGGCCCCGATTCCGGCAACGACTCAGGACTGCGCCGCCTCCCCGGCGATCCCGATGCTCGCGCGGCGCTGGCGCGTATCATCCGCGTCGACCATGCCGGCGAGTATGGCGCGCGTCGTATCTATGACGGCCAGCTCCGGGTCTTGCGCCGCTCGCCGGCGACCCCGGTGATCCGCCACATGGCGGCGCAGGAGCAACGCCATCTCGACACGTTCGACCGGCTGCTGGTGGAACATCGGGTGCGGCCGACCCTGCTGTCGCCGCTATGGCATGTCGCCGGCTTCGCGCTGGGCGCCGCCTCGGCGCTGATGGGCGAGCGCGCGGCCATGGCCTGCACCGCGGCGGTCGAGGAAGTGATCGATGCGCATTATCAGTCCCAGCTCGACGGGCTGGGCAAGCGCGAGCCGGCGCTGGCCGCGACCATCGCCGAGTTTCGCGGCGAGGAGATCGAGCATCGCGACACCGCGCTGGCGCAGGGCGCCGAAGACGCGCCCGGCTATGCGCCGATGACCGCGCTGGTGAAGGCCGGGACGCGTGCCGCCATCTGGCTCTCGACCCGGATTTGACATGAGCGACGCGGCGCTCCTCCCAGACCTCTTCGCCGTCACCGGCCGCGCCCTCGACGCCGCCGACGCGCTGGTGACCGCCGCCAAGCACCGGCTCGCCGGCGAGCTGGCGCCCGGCGGCACGCTCGATCCGGCGCGGCTGGAGCGCCGCCAGTTCGCGGCGCACGGCTTCGCCTGGATGGCGACCTATGTCGCGGGCTTGCGCCAGTTGCGGCGCTGGGCCGAGGCGCGCGGCGCCGCCCTCGACGAGCGCGAAGCGCTGATTCTGCAAATCGGCTTCGGCGAATATCTGGGCCAGCTCGATGGCGGCATCGCCATGAGCCAGAGCGAAATCGTGCGCGCCGAGGATCTCGGCCTCGACGAGGCCGATCTCGCGCGGTTTCGCCAGCCCGACGTGATGATCTTGCGCCGCGCCGGGCGGAGTGATGGCGCCGTGGCGCGATTGGCGACGCTGATCGCGCGGGACGGCATCGTCGCCCGTGATTCCGACGAGACGCTGGACCTGATCCGCGACCAATTCCGGCGCTTCGCCGAGGCGCGCGTGGCGCCGTTCGCGCAGGCCTGGCATCTCGCCGATACGCTGATCCCGCTCGACCTCATCGCCGAGATGGCGCGGCTCGGGGTCTTCGGCCTTACCGTGCCGGAGCGCGATGGCGGCCTCGGCCTCGGCAAGCGCGCCATGTGCGTGGTGTCGGAGGAATTGTCGCGCGCCTCGTTGGGCGTCGGCTCGATCGCGACGCGCTCCGAAATCGCCGCCGAGCTGATCGGCGCTAACGGCACGCCGGCGCAGAAGGCGCATTACCTGCCGCGCATCGCCTCCGGCGCGATGCTGCCGACGGCGGTGTTCACCGAGCCGGATACCGGCTCCGATCTCGGCAGCCTCAAGACCCGCGCGGTGCGCGACGGCGCGGTCTATCGCATCACCGGCGCCAAGACCTGGATCACCCATGCCGCCCGCGCCGATCTGATGACGCTGCTGGCGCGCACCGATTCGGCCGAAAAGGGCTATCGCGGGCTCAGCATGTTCCTCGCCGAGAAGCCGCGCGGCACCGAGACCGACCCGTTCCCGGCCGCTGGCATGTCGGGCAGCGAGATCAAGGTGCTCGGCTACCGCGGCATGAAGGAATATGAGATCGCGTTCGATGGCTTCGTCGTGCCCGCCGCCAATCTCCTTGGCGGGGCCGAGGGCCAGGGCTTCAAGCAATTGATGGCGACGTTCGAAGCGGCGCGCATTCAAACGGCGTCGCGTGCCGTGGGCGTGGCGCAGGCCGCCTTGGAGGCTGGTCTGCGCTATGCGCTGGAGCGGCGCCAGTTCGGCAAGCCGATCGTCGAATTTCCCCGCGTCTTCGGCAAAATCGCGCGGATGGCGGTCGAGACCCAGATCGCGCGCGGGCTGACCCATTTCGCCGCCGCCGAAAAGGACAGCGGCCGGCGTTGCGACATCGAGGCCGGGATGGCGAAGCTGCTGGCGGCCCGCACCGCTTGGGCCAATGCCGACGCGACGGTGCAGATTCACGGCGGCAATGGCTATGCGCTGGAAAGCCCGGCGAGCCGCCTCCTGGCCGATGCCCGCATTCTCAGCATTTTCGAGGGCGCCGCCGAAATCCAGGCCAATGTCATCGCGCGCGGGCTACTCGCCGGACGGAATTGAAGCCCGAGAGAAATTCTATCAATGCCGACAAGGGTATGCGTGCTTCTCCGGCATTTGACGGGTTTTTGAATTTATTTCGGCGAATGGCCGACAAACCGCCCGAATATTAAGAAGGTGTTTACGGCTTGCCGGTCAGATGGCGTCCCGGAGGAGCCCTGTCCGATGCCGCAAAACAAATCTCGCGTTCTCGTCGTCACCACTCGGTCCTGGACCAATGTGGAACCGTTCGTCCGGTCGCTCGAAAGCGCCGGCTTCACGGCGGCCTTGGTCCATGGTCAGGCCGGCGGCCATACCCTGCACGACGCCTCGGTCATGATGTTCCTGGCGCGACCCCTGCAATTCCGCCACACCATCGAGCGCGCGATGCAGGACGTGGCCCCCGATCTGGTGATCCCGACCGACGAGCCGTCGTTCAACCATCTGCGCGAGATCTACGCGAAGCATGGCGAGGGCGGCGGCCGGGTATGGTCGCCGCTGGCCAAGATCATCGCCAAATCCTTCGGCGATCCCGCCGCGCATGACCGCATCGCATCGAGCGCCGAACTCCAGCGTTTCGCCCGCGAGCATGGCCTGCCGGTGCCCAATGCCGTCGCCATCAACGACGAGGCGACGCTGCGCGCGCTGCTGGAATCGGTGCCGCTGCCGGTGATGCTGAAAAGCGATGGCGGCTGGGGCGGCCCGCGCGGCGAAATCGTGCGCAGCCTCGAAGCCGGCATTGCCGCCTATCACCGGGTCACCGGCGCCACACAGGTAACCAAGCTGTGGAAGGAGCAGAATACCCTCCATCGTCTGTCGGACCTGTTGCAAACCCGCCAGCGCAGCCTCGTCTTGCAGCAATATGTCGATGGCGTCGCCGCCAAGCGGTCGGTCGCCTGCCGCGACGGCGTCGTGCTGGCCGGGGTCAGCGTCGAGCCTTTGGACAGTAACGGCCCGGCCCTCGTCGCCCGCATCATCGAGCACCCCAGCATGGAGGCGATCGCCGCCTTCGCGGTGAAGGCGCTGAACCTCTCGGGCTTCGTGGGGTTCGATTTCATGCTAGAGCACGGCACCCGCCGCGCCTGGCTGACCGCGGTCAAGCCTTACGCGACCCCGGTGTCGCAAATGGTGGCGGCCGGGAATGGTGGGCTGGCGTCGGCCCTCCACGCGGCCTTTGCCAGCAATTCGGACCGGCGTCCCGAGATCGCGTCCGACGGCGTCGTCATGCCGTTCCCGCGCGTGGCGCCGCGCCTCCCCGCCGTCGCGCGGCCCTATCTCATGCCGCCTGGCAATTTCGCCGGCAATTTCGCCGATCATACACTGGGCGCCACCGGCACCGACGGCCTGTCGACCGGCCGGATGGCAGCCACCCAGCGCGGTCCATGGGCCAAAAGCCGGTAGCGCCCGCCGCCGGCGTGCGGTTCGCCGGCGTGCGCAATTTCGCGGTGACGTGGTTCAGCTTCATTGTTCGGCTGGTCGGCCAACTGGGCTATTTCCTGCTGATCGCGCGCGGTCTCGGCCCGCATAATTACGGCATGGTGGCCAGTGTCATCGCCCTACTGACCGTGTCCAGCGCGGTGTGCGGCTGGGGCTCGGACCATGTTCTGATCCGGCACGTCACCGTGGCGCCGGAACGCTTTGGCGCCTATTTCGGCAATGCCCTGCTGCAGAACGCGGTCACCGCGCTGCCGCTGGGGCTGTTGGCCTTCGGCGCGCAATATCTGATGGTGGGGATGGCGACCTGGGCGTTCGTCGCCTTCGCGCTGGGAGAATTGTTATTCGCCCGGCTCCACGTCGTCGCGGTGGCGGCCTTCATGGCGTTCGAGCGCGGTAACGACCTCTTCGTGCTGAACGCCGGCTTCGGCATGCTGCGGGTCGCCGCCTGTGTCGCGGCCATCGGCCTGTCTCATCCGCTGACGGTCGAGATTTGGGCGCAATGGTATCTAGGCGCCGTGATGCTGACGGGAGTCTTGGCGCTGGTTTACACAGTGTGGCGCCTCGGGCCGCCGCATTGGTATTTCGCTCGCCAGGATGTCGGCCTGGGCTTCCATTTCTGCCTCTATTTCACCGCCGACAGCGCGCTGCGCGACATCGATAAGCCGCTGGTCGCGTATCTCGCGGGGCCGCTGGCCGCCGGGCTGTACAACGCCGCCTTCCGCATCGTCGATGCCATGGCGGTTCCGCTGCGGGCGCTGATGGCGGCGTTCTACGCGCGGTTCTTCAAGCATGGCCAGGACGGTATCGAGCAGAGCTTTCAATTCGCCCTGCGCGTGCTGCCGCTGACGCTGGGCTATACGCTGTTCGCCGGCCTCGCGCTGACCTTCGGTGCCGACCTGCTGCCCCTCATTCTCGGCGAGAAATTTCGCGCCGCCGTTCCGGTGACGACGACCCTCGCCTTCCTGCCGGTGTTCGGCGGCTTGACGTCAATCGGCGGCGACATCCTGACCTCCGCCGGTCGCCAGCGCACCCGCGCGATCGTGGTCTCGTGCCTCTGCCTTTCGCCGGTGCTGTTCGCGTATCTGCTGGTGCCGCGGTTCGGCGCCATGGGCGCCGCCTACGCGGCGCTCGGCAACGGCGCCATGGTGGCGGTGACGATCTGGATCATGGTCATTCTGTCGCGGCGCAAGGCGGCGCGGTGGTCGGCCGCCGCCCAGCCCCGCACGGTATAGCGGGGCCGGCGAGGGCGCCGAAAGGGAGGCGCGGTGCCTCCCCCGGCGGGATCAAACGTCAGACGAAGCGTGTCGCGAGCTTGCCGAGCTGGGTGATCTCGCACACCACCTGGTCGCCCGCCTTGAGATATTGCGGCGGGTCCATCGCCATGCCGACGCCGGAGGGGGTGCCGGTGGCGATGACGTCGCCGGCCTCGAGAGTCAGGCCCGCCGACAGCGATTGAATGATGGTCGGGATGTCGAAAATCATCATGCCGACCTTGGATTTCTGGCGTTGCTGGCCGTTCACGGTCAGCGTCAACTCCAATTCCCGCACGTCCGGCACCTCGTCCTTGGTCAGGATATAGGGCCCCATCGGGCAGGAGCGGTCGAGGCCCTTGCCCTTGAACCATTGGTCATGCTTGCGCTGCAGGTCGCGGGCGGTCACGTCGTTGATGATGGTATAGCCATAGACGTGATCCATCGCCTGCGCGGCCGGGATATTGGTGCCGCCGGTGCCGATGACGAGGCCCAGCTCGACCTCGTAATCGATGCGGGTGGAGACGGATTCGAGAATCCGGAACTCATCATCGGGGCCGATCACGGCGGTCGGCGGCTTGGTGAAAATCTGTGGTGCCTCGGGCAGCTTGATCTCGGCGCCGCGCGCGCGATAGCCCTCGGCAACATGCTCTTTATAGTTGCGGCCGATACAGAAGACATTCTTGGCCGGGCGGGGAATCGGCGCCGTCAGCGTCACTGCGGAGGCCTCGGCGATGGCGGACGCGAGCTTGCCGTTGCCGGCATCATCTTCAAGCCGGCGCGCCACGCTGGCCGCGCCTTCGCCGCCGGCGATGAAGGCGATCATGTTCTCGCCGGGCGAGGTGCCGCCCGACAGCAGCGCCGCCTGCGGCAGGTCCATTATCCGGCCATCCTTCAGGATCAGGCCATAGGAGGCCTTGCCGCCCCGCGTGAAGCTAACCAATTTCATGTCGCTCTCCCGTCTTTTCGCCGATGTCAGGCCCGTGCCGATGCCGGCTTGCGATAGCCGTGGCAAGCGTTTAGCTTGGCCGACCCGGCGAGGCAAGGTCCCAATGCGCTCGGCGGATATGCGCGCCATAACCAGGGAACCGCGAATCACATGCCGCCTCGCTTACCGCTTTTGCCCACCACCATCGTCGGCAGCTATCCCCAGCCCGACTGGCTCGTCGATCACGAAGCGGCGAAGGGGATTCCCCGCGTCGGCGCTCCGCAAATCTGGCGCATCCCCGAGGCACAGCGGGAGGCGGCCCAGGACGATGGCACGCGCCTCGCGATCCGCGATCTGGAGCGGGCGGGCATCGACATCATCACCGATGGCGAGATTCGCCGGGAAAGCTATTCCAACCGCTTCGCGCTGGCGCTCGACGGCATCGACCTGGAGCGGCCCGGCGAGGCCGCCGGCCGCAACGGCGGCGGCCGCCGGATGCCGGTGCCGCGCGTCGCCGGAAGGATCAAATGGCGCGGGCCGGTCGAGGCACGTGACGCCGCCTTCCTGGTGGCCGAGACCGGGCGGGTGACCAAGATCACGCTGCCCGGGCCGTTCACGCTGGCGCAGCAAGTCCAGAACGATTTCTATAAGGATGACGAGGAGATGGCGATGGATTACGCCATCGCCGTCAACCAAGAACTGCACGCCATCAAGGCGACCGGCATCGACATCGTCCAGCTCGACGAGCCGTGGCTGCAAGCCCGGCCGGAGAAGGCGAACCGCTATGGCGTGCGCGTCATCAACCGTGCGCTGGAGGGCATTGCCGGGCCGACCGCGATCCATCTGTGCATGGGCTATGCCCATGTCGTCAGCGACAAGCCATCGCACTATTCGTTCCTGACCCAATTGGCCGACTGTACGGTGGATCAGATCTCGATCGAAGCGGCGCAGCCGAAGATGGATCTGGCGGTGCTGAAGGAACTGAACCGCAAGACCATCATCTTGGGGGTGATCGATCTCGGGACCCACACGATCGAAACCGCCGACGAGGTGGCACAGCGGATCGAGCGGGTGCTGCCCCATGTCGCGGCGGAGCATGTGATGCCGGCGCCCGATTGCGGCATGAAATACATGCCGCGCGCGGTGGCGTTCGGCAAGCTGAAGGCGCTCGCCGATGGCGCCGCACTGGTGCGCAAGAAGCTCGCCGGCTGACGCCGCGCCGGCAATCGGTAATCAGAGGAAGGGACCGCGATGGGTGCGCTCGACGGCAAGAAGATCCTGGTGGTGGGCGGCAGCTCGGGGATGGGCGAATCGTCGGCCAAGTTGGCGGCGCAGGCTGGCGGCAAGGTCACCATCGCCGCGCGCGGCCATGACCGGCTGGCAGCCGCGGCGAAGCGCATCGGGTACGGGGTCGAACCCGCCATCCTCGATGCCATGAACGACGGGTCGGTGGAAAAATTTTTCGCCGATGGCACGGTCTGGGACCATGTCGTGTCGTGTGTCGGGGCGGGCGGGCGCGGCAACGTGAAGGAGCTGGAAATGGCGACCGCCATGGCCGCCATGGATGGAAAATTCTGGGCCGGGTTCCGCGTCGCGCGCGCCGCCCGGATCGCGCCGCAGGGCTCGCTGACCTTCGTCTCGGGGGCGTTGAGCCAGCGGCCGGCCGCCGGCGCGGCCCTGATCGCGGCGATCAACGCGGCGCTCGAAAAACTGTCGCAGGGCCTCGCCCTCGAAATGGCGCCGATCCGGGTCAACACGGTATCGCCCGGTCCGGTCGATACGCCGATGTGGGACCGCTATGGCGCGGAAATGAAACAAAAATTCCTTGAGGGCGCGGCGGCCCGCGTGCCCCTGAAACGGGTCGCCCACCCCGACGAGATCGGCGAACTCGTGCTGTTTTTCATGACCAACCGCTTCGTCACCGGCACGGTCGTGCCGCTGGACGGCGGCTCGACCCTATAGGGCGTTTCGCCGGCGCCCGGTCTGCTATCGCACCTCTTGCAAGAGCAGGGCGGTCAGCTCCTTGGGCATGTCCATCTGGACCAGATGCGTGCAGGGCAGAGTATGCATGGTCCAGCCCGCCTTGTTCTTCAGCTTCTCATAGAACGGTGTGAAGGTGGTCGGGGCCGGGACGTTGCAATAGATATAGGTCTTGCGCTTGATGCGATCGATGCCGCCGGTCAGCGTGACGCCTTGCGTGAAGCAGGCGGTTGGCTGGGGCGAGCTTTTCGCCTCCATCATCGCCGCCACATCCGGGCCGACCCCGAACGCCGAGGGCGGCAGCGGCGGCGTCAGGTAATCCTCCGACGCTGGGATCGGTGGGCGGTCGGGACGCGGCGCCTCGGCCGGGACGAGGCTGAACAGCGACTGGCCATTCTCCGGCACGAAGGCATCGAGATAGACCAGCGATGCGATCTTCTCGGGCACCGCGTCGGCGACGCCGGTCACCACCATGCCGCCATAGGAATGGCCGACCAGGATCACGTCGGAGAGATCCTCATAATCGATGACCCCCAGCACATCGGCGATGTGGGTTTCGAGATTGACGCTCCGATTGGCGAGATGCTTGCGCTCGCCCAGGCCGGTCAGGGTCGGCGTGTAGACCTCGTGCCCCGCCTTGCGCAGCGCCTGCGCCACCGGGCGCCACAGCAGGCTACCGCCCCACGCACCATGGACCAATACAAAAATCGCCATCATGTCCTCCCCGCCTATGCCCGCATTGTGCCGCACGATTGCGTCCCGCCGCAATAACCGCTTCAATCGCGGCATATCAGGGTGAGGTTGAGCAAATGGCGATGCTGATCGACGGCAAGTGGGACGCGCACGCGACGGACACCAGCGGAAAGACCGGCTCGTTCGACCGCACCGCCGCGACCTTTCGCGACCAAGTGACGGCGGATGGCCGGTCGGGCTTCAAGGCCGAGGCCGGACGCTATCACCTGTTCCTCGCCTTCGGCTGTCCCTGGTGCCATCGCGTGATGCTGTTCCTCAAGCTGAAGAAGCTGGAGGGGGTGATCTCTTCCTCCTATACGCATCATGCCTTGACCGAGAATGGCTGGACCTTCACCACGCCCGACCCGCTGTTCGGCGCGCGCCATGCCTATGATGTCTATCTCAAGGCCAAGCCCAATTTCACCGGCCGCTGCACCGTGCCGATCCTGTGGGACAAACAGACCAACGCTATCGTCAACAATGAATCGTCCGAGATCATCCGCATGCTGAACCGCGAATTCGCGGCCTTCACGGATGATCGCGTGGATTATTACCCGGCCGACCTGGCGTCGCGGATCGACGCAATCAACGCGCGCATCTACGACACGATCAACAATGGCGCCTATCGCTGTGGCTTCGCGGTGAAGCAAGAGCCCTACGAGCAGGCGGTGCGCGCCATGTTCGACAGTTTCGACTGGATCGAGGGGTTGCTGGTGAGCGGGAAATATCTCCTCGGCGACCGCCAGACCGAGGCGGATTGGCGCCTCTTCCCGACCCTGGTGCGGTTCGATTGCGCCTATTACCCGCTGTTCAAATGCAATCTGCGGCATGTCTATGAGTATCCGGCGCTGTGGCGCTATACCCGCGACCTCCATGCCGTGCCAGGCATCGCCGAGACCGTCGATGTCCAGAAATACAAGGAAAATTACTATTCCATCCGCGGCGTCAACCCCAGCGGCGTAATCCCGCTGGGACCGACGCTGCGCTTCGATTAGACCGAGATTAAGAATGTCCATCCCGTCCCTAGATGATCCGCCCCTCGGATGCCCGAGAAGGGGCCGGTCATTCGACGGTCGCGGGCGAACGACCGCTTCTGGCATAGCAGACGTTCAAGACGAGACCTATTCCCGTCCCAGCACGTCGCGCATCCGGGCGTGCCAATTCTCGACCTTGGTGAAGGTCGGGTCCTTGGCGCAGGCCGCCTCGGTGGCGCGGACGATCGCGTCGTCGGAGGCGTCGAGGTCGAGCGTGTCGGCGTGGGGCTGGGCGGTGTGGTAGGGGGTGTCGAGATAAATCTCGACGGTGTTGCCCTCGGGATCGTCGAAATAGATCGACCAGGCATTGCCGTGGCTGACCGGGCGGATGCCGGCGATGCCGTAATCCCGCACGCGCTGATTCATGGTGCGCAGCTCGGCCAGGCTCGACACCTTGAAGGACAGTTGATTGACCGTGCTGGCCTCGGCGCGCGCCGCGCGGCCCGAGGCGAGGATCAATTGGTGATGGATCGCCGGGTTGGCGCTCATGAAGACGAAATCATTGTCGAAGGTCGAGCCGTGGCCGCTATCGGTTTCGATCAGGCCCATCACCCCGACATAGAAGTCGCGCATCGTCTTGATGTCATCGACATAGATGCCGGCATGGGTCAATTGCGGGCGAATGGGTGTGGGCATGGCGTGGCTCCTTCTGGGTGAATGATAGCCGGGCGGCTGGTTCGGGGCGAGACTTTCCGGGCCGGGGTTCCAGGGCTAGAGTGGGCGTAGCCAAGAAACTCGCGGGAGGAAGATCATGGGCCAATTCCAACCGATCGTCGGCGCCGAGGTGCGCGCCAAGCTCGATCATCCGGTCATCGATGGCGACGGCCATATCGCCGAATGCCATTTCGCGCTCGACGATTTTCTGAAGCAGATCGCCGGCGCCGAACTGGCGGAGCGCGCCAAGCGCGCCTGGCCGGTCGGCGGCCCGCACGGCGCCACCGTCAAGGGCTTCTGGTGGGGCATGCCGTCCGGTCCCCATACCGACGACCGCGCGCTCGCCATGCTGCCGCGCTATATGCGCTCGCGCCTCGACGAGCTGGGGTTCGATTTCGCCCATTGCTACACGTCGCTGGGATTGGGCTACATCTATCTGCACGACACCGAGATTCGCCGCGCCTCATGCCGCGCCCTCAACATGATGTATGCCGACATGTTCAAGGGCGTCGGCGACCGCATGCGCCCGGTCGCGGTGATCCCGACCTACACGCCGCAAGAGGCGATCGAGGAGCTGGAATTCGCCGTCAACAAGCTGGGCTTCAAGGCGGTGATGATCGGCACCGAAATCCGCGGCGCGCCGCGCCCGGTGGATGGCGGCGATCCCTTCCGGCACGGCACGCAATCGACCCGCTCCATCGTGATGGATGCGCCGTACGATTACGATCCGTTCTGGCGCAAATGCATCGAGCTCAAGGTCGTGCCGGTGTGCCACACCTCGTCGCGCGGCCTCGGCATGCGCGCCAGCCCCACCAACTATGTCTTCAACCATCTCGGCGACTTCGCCGAGGGCGCCAATTTCTTTTGCCGCTCGCTGATCTTCGGCGGCGTCACGCGGCGCTTCCCGGAGCTGACGGTCGGCTTCCTCGAGGGCGGCGTCGCCTGGGCGCTCAATCTCCTCAACGATCTGATCGAGCATTGGGAAAAGCGCAATGTCGACGCGCTAGTGGAGAATCTCGATCCGGCCAAACTCGATGTCGATCTGCTGGAGCGCCTGTTCACGCAATTCGGTGACCAGCACCTGGCGCCGGCGCGGATTCGCGAGACGCCGACCCACGGCATGGCGGTGGCGCGGCCGCCGCATTTCGACGAATTCGCCGCCTGCGCCCTGCGCGAGATGGACGATCTCAAAGCGCTGTTCATCAAGCCGTTCTTCTTCGGCTGCGAGGCCGACGACCGGCTGATCTCGCTGGCCTTCAATCGCGATCTCAACCCGCTGGGCGAGCCGCTCAAAGCGGTCTTCGGCTCCGATATCGGCCATTGGGACGTGCATGACGCGCGCACCATCCTGTCCGAGGCGTGGGGACTGGTCGATGCCGGCATGCTGGATCGCGCCGCGTTCCGCGATTTCACCTTCACCAATCCCGCGATGCTGCATCTGTCGATGAACCCCGATTATTTCGAGGGCACCGTGCTGGCCGGCGAGGCCAAGAAACTGCTGGCGCGGCGCCAGGGCGCCTAGCGGATGAATGCCGGCGCGCCGCCCGATTTCAACCCGCTGTCGCCCGAGTTCATCCGCGATCCCTATCCCTATTATCGCCGGCTCCGCGATAGCGAGCCGCTGTGGCGCTCGCCCTTCGGCTATCGCGTGGTGACGCGTCACCGGGATGTCGGCGCGATCCTGCGCGACCGCCGCTTCGGCAAGGATTTCATCGGCCGCGCCACGCGCGTCTATGGCCCGGGCGCCGCGACGGAGCCGATCCTGCGCACCATGCGCCTCGCCATGCTGACCCAGGACCCACCCGATCACACGCGGCTGCGCGGCCTCGTCGTGAAGGCATTCACCGCCCGGCGGATCGAGGCGATGCGCGGGCGGATCGAGGCGATCGTCGATGACGCCATCGACCGCGTCGCGGGACAGGGCCGGATGGATGTGATCGCCGATCTGGCGTTTCGCCTGCCGATCGCGGTGATTTGCGGCATGCTCGGCATTCCCGCCGCCCAGCAGGAGCGCTTCATGGCTGGGGCGCGCATGGCGGGCCGGGCGATCGAACCGGTGCCGATGTCGCGAGCGGAACTGGACCGGGCGAATGCCGACCAAGCGGCGTTGCGCGCCTATTTCCTCGATCTGTTCGCGCTGCGCCGGCGCGAGCCGGGCGACGATCTGACGACGCAACTGATAGAGGCCGAGGAGAATGGCAGCCAGCTCTCCCCCGACGAGCTGATCGCCAACATCCTGCTGCTGTTTGTTGCCGGACACGAGACCACCGTCAATCTCATCGGCAATGGCTTGCTGGCGCTGCACCGCCATCCCGACCAGCTGGCGCGGCTGCGCGCCGAGCCGGCGCTGATCGGCAACGCCATCGAGGAATTTCTGCGCTATGATTCCTCGGTGCAGGTCACCTATCGCGTCGCGCTGGAGCCGGTGACGGTCGGCGATGTCGATATCGCCAAGGACGAAGCCATCCTCTGCGTGCTGGGCGCCGCCAATCGCGACCCTGACCGGTACGACAAGCCGGACCGGCTCGACATCGCGCGCGCCGACATTCATCCGCTGTCGTTCGGCGGCGGCATCCATCACTGCCTCGGCGCGCAACTCGCGCGGCTCGAGGCCGAGGTGGCGCTGACGACCCTGTTGCGCCGGCTGCCGGCGCTGGCACTGGACGATATCGACCATCCGGAATGGCGCCCGACCTTCGTGCTGCGCGGCCTCCAAGCCTTGCCCGCGCATTGGTAGCCAATTATCGGCTCCCGGCCTACGCCATGGTCTAAATTTGCGCCGCCTGATAAATTTCAACCGACACGGAGGATGCCATGAGCCTGATCAAGGTCGAAGACGTCGCCTATGTGCGCTTCGCCGCGCCCGATCTCGATGCGATGGAGGAATTTCTGACCGAGTTCGGCCTGGTGCGCGCGGCGCGCACCGATGACGCGCTCTACATGCGCGGCGCCGGGCCGGAGCCCTATGCCCATGTGACGCAGCGGGGCGATCCGGGTTTCGTCGCCGTGGGCTTCCGCGCCGGCTCGGTCGGCGATCTGGAAACCCTGGCGCGCGCCGAGGGGCGCGAGGTCGAGCCGCTGGACGGGCCGGGCGGCGGCCATCGCGTCACGTTGACCGATCCCGATGGGCATCGCCTCGACATCGTCGCGGGCCGCGCGCCGGCGAGCGAAATCGCCCTGACCCGCGAATTTTCTACCAACGACGCTTTCGGCTATACCCGCCACAATAATCCGAAGCGCGTCGGCCAGGGGCCGTCGCGGGTCAAGCGGCTCGGCCATCTGGTGCTGGGGGTCAGCGATTTCGAGCGGGCGGCTTCATGGTGGCAGTCGCGCCTCGGCTTCATCGCGTCCGATCAATGGCCGGAGGAGAATCCGCGCGGCGCCTTCCTGCGCTGCGACCGGGGTTCGATGTCGGTCGATCACCACACGGTCGGACTGATGAGCGGCGGCTTCCGTTTCGGTCACGCCGCGTTCGAGGTCGCGGATTTCGACGATCTGATGCGCGGCAACGCCCATCTCGTGGCCAAGGCGCGCCACCATGAATGGGGGGTCGGCCGCCACTATCTCGGCAGCCAAATTTTCGATTACTGGTCCGACCCGTGGGGCCATACCGTCGAGCATTGGACCGATGGCGATCTGATGAATGCCGAGTGGGGCACGCGCAAGGTCCCGACCGAGATCGTGCGCGCGGTGCAATGGGGCGACGCACTGCCGCCGGCGCGGCGCTGACACCATGAGCATGCCGGGCCGGTCCTGGCTGCTGTCGCCGCTCCATGTCGCCGCGCTGGCCACGGGATCGAAATCCTTTCGCGACAACCCGATCATCGGCAGCCCCGGGCTCAACCAGCGCGGCCTCCATGTCGGGCGCATGCGGCTCGCGGCGCGGATGGCGGCGCGGCGGCGCGCGCGGCTCGCCGCCTCGGTCAGCGCCGACGATGCCGCCGCCTTCGCCCGCGACGGCTATGTCGAAAAACGCGATTTCCTGCCGCCTTCGGTGTTCGCCGCAATGCGTCGCGAGGTGATGGAACGCGCCGCCCCGGCGCGCGACATGATCCAGGGCGATACCGTGACGCGGCGCATCGCGCTGGACCGGCGCTATCTGCGCGACCGACCGGCGCTGCGCGCCGTGGTGGAGGGGCCGGAATGGCTGGGGCTGGTGCGCTATGCCGGCGCCTCCGCGCTGGAGCCGCTGAACTATGTGCAGACGATTTTCTCCCATGTCCGGCCCGGCGCGCCCGATCCGCAGACCCGGCTCCATGCCGACACGTTTCACGCCACCGTCAAAGCGTGGCTGTTCCTGACCGATGTCGAGGCGGATGGCGGGCCGCTGACCTATGTGCCGGGCTCGCACATTCTGACCCCGCGCCGGCTGGCGTGGGAAAAGCGCGCCTCGGTGGCGGCCGCCCGCAACCCAGATTTCCAAGCCGCGCGCGGCTCGCCACGTATCGCGCCGGCGGAATTGCGCCGGCTCGGCTATCGCCCGCCCCATGCCTTCGCGGTGCCGGCGAACACGCTGGTGGTCGCCGACACGCTGGGCTTTCACGCGCGCGGCTTCAGCGCGCGGCCGACGACGCGCGTCGAGATCTGGGCCTATGGCCGGCGCAATCCGTTTTTGCCGTGGCTGGGCTTCGATCCGGCGGCGCTGCCCTTGGTGAAGGGCAACGCCATCCCGCTATCCTGGGCCGCCGACGATCTCAAGACCCGCCTCGGCCTCGGCCGCAATCCCTGGCACCCGGTCGGCGACGTGCGCCCGGATGCGTGGCCGGAACCCGCACCGTGACGCTGGGTCGAGAAGATTCCGTATTAATGCTACCTTGGGATGGCGCGAAAAATCAGGGGGGATACGATGCGAAGACTATTACGCAATGCGCTTGCGGGTCTGGTAGTGGCAGCATCCGTTCCAGCGGGCGGCAACTTTCTGTTCACGGGCAGCGTGGCTCAAGCCGCCGATGCGGCGCCACTCACAGGGGCCGAACTCAAGGCGCTCCTCACGGGCGCGGTTATCAGTGGCAAAGGGCTGTCCCGTCCATATACGGCCCATCATCACGCGGATGGCACCGTTTCCGCGCGGTCGGGCAGTGCGTCGAGCACAGGACACTGGACGGTCGAGGGCGACGCGGTAAAGACAGTTTGGGACAATGCCCGGTGGACGAGCGGAGCGTGGCGGTTCGTAAAGCAGCCGGACGGCTCGTACAACATCGTGGTCGCGTATTTCGATGGGAACGGCACCGGCGCTCATGACACGAATTATGCGGGGCGCGTGGACGTGTCGCACGCGACGATCGCGCGGGAATAGGTCAGAAACCGCCCGTTTTAGGAGGCGTGAACACGAAGCGGCGGACTGGCGGCGATGGCGCTATTTCCATTCATCTCATCGACGTGCCACCACAGGATTAATGACCTACTCCACCACGATGCGGGGCGGGGCGGGCGGCTCGGTGCCGAGCATGCCGGCGATCCGCGCCGCCATGTTCCGGAAGATCAGCGCATTCGCGCTGTCGGGCGCCGATACCACCAGCGGCGTGCCGCCATCCGAGGATTCGCGGATCGCCATGTCCAGCGGCACCTCGCCGAGGAACGGCACGCCGAGCTTCTCCGCCTCGTGGCGGGCGCCGCCATGGGCGAAGATTTCGGTGCGCGTGCCGCAATGCGGGCACAGGAAATAGCTCATATTCTCGACGATGCCCAACACGGGCACCTCGACCTTGCGGAACATGGAAATGCCCTTGCGCGCATCGAGCAGCGCCAGATCCTGCGGCGTCGAGACGATCACCGCGCCGGCCAGCGGCACTTGCTGCGCCATCGTCAGTTGCGCGTCGCCGGTGCCAGGCGGCATGTCGACGATCATGACGTCGAGCGCGCCCCAATTCACGTCGCGCAGCATTTGCTGCAACGCGCTCATCACCATCGGGCCGCGCCAGATCATCGCCTGGTCCTCGTTGACCAGGAAGCCGATCGACATCGCCTTGATGCCGAACGCCTCCATCGGCTCCAGTATCTTGCCATCCTTGGTCTTGGGCCGGCCGGTCAGGCCGAGGAGGCGCGGCTGGGAGGGTCCGTAAATATCGGCGTCGAGCAGCCCGACCGCCAGCCCGTTCGCCGCCAGCGCCAGCGCCAGATTGACCGCGACCGTGGATTTGCCGACCCCGCCCTTGCCGGACGCCACCGCGACGATGGCGCGCACCTCGGGCACCAGCGGCTTTTGCGGCGCGTGGCGATGGCCGGGCTGGCCGTGCGGCGCTGGCGGCGGTGCCGGGCGGGCGGCGGGTTTCTCAGCGGTCAGGACCACCGACGCGCTCAGCACGCCGTCGAGCGCGGCCACCGCCTGCTCCGCAGCCTTGCGCAGCGGCTCGAGGCGAGGCCCGCGCTCCGGCTCAACCTCGATGGCGAAACCGACATGGCCGGCGCGAATCTGGATGCCCGAGACCATGCCCAGCCCGACGATATCGCCGCCGCGCTCGGGGTCACGCACCGTGCGCAAGGCCGCGAGAATCTGTTCCTCGGTGACGTCACTCATGAGGAATGCAATCCTCTCATCCTTGACAAGCCGGGCGACCACTGAATTTATCGACGCCGAAGCGTCAGTCCCGATACGTCTCGATATAGGGAAACTGCCGCGCTTCGTAAAGCGGCGCGATCCCGCGCCGGAGGGATCCGATTTGTCCTGGAACAATAATAGCGGCGGCGGAGGGCCCTGGGGCGGTCCCGGCGGCCAGACCCCTTGGGGCAAGGGGCCGGGGCGCCCGCCGCAGCTCGACGATCTGCTGCGCCGCGGCCAACGCGGCTTTCGCGGCCTATTGCCGGGCGGCTGGGGACGCGGGCGCTATGTCTTCCTCGGCATCGCCGCGATCATCGTGATCTGGCTGGCCAGCGGTTTCTATCGCGTCGAGCCGGACGAGCAAGGGGTGGTGCTGCGGTTCGGCGCGCTCGACCGCATTACCGAGCCGGGCCTGAATTATCACCTGCCGACGCCGATCGAGCGGGTCGAATTGCCCAAGGTGACGCGCGTCAACCCGATCGAGATCGGCTATCGGCTCAACACCCCAACCAATTACCGCATCGGCGCCGGTGGTCAGGAAGTGCCCGAGGAAGCGCTGATGCTGACCGGCGACGAGAACATCGTCGATATTAATTTCGCCGTGTTTTGGGTGATCAAGGACGCGACCAAATACCTCTTCAATATCCGCAATTCGGAGCTGGTGGTGAAAGCCGCCGCCGAAAGCGCGATGCGCGAGGTGATCGGCCGCACCGACATCGCGCGCGCCTTCGCCGAGGGGCGTGGCCAGATCAAGATCGATACCGAAAAGCTGACCCAGGAAATCCTCGATTCCTACGATAGCGGCATTTCCATCACCGACCTGCAATTGCAGAAGGTCGATCCCCCCAGCCAGGTGATCGACGCGTTCCGGGACGTGCAAAGTGCCAAGATCGACCTCAATACGCTGGTCAACCAGGCCCAATCCTATCGCAATGACATCGTGCCGCGCGCCCGAGGCGACGCCTCGCGCATCCTTCAGGAAGCGCAGGCGTTTCGTCAGCAGGTGGTGCTGCAGGCCCAGGGCGACAGCAGCCGCTTTCTCTCGGTCTACCATGCCTATCAGGTCTCGAAGAATGTGACGACCACCCGGCTCTATCTCGAGACCCTGCAATCGGTGCTGAAGGGCGCCCACAAGATCGTGCTCGACAAGAACACCGCCGCGTCGGGGGTGCTGCCGTACCTGCCGCTGCCGGCGTTGCAGACACCGGCTGCCGCCGTTGTCGCGCCGCCCCCGGGGAAGAAGCCATGAGCGATTTTCGCCGCCGCCTGGCGATTTTCGCCGGTATCGTCATCGCCATCATCGTCCTGGTGCTGCTGTTCACGGTGCCGTTCATCGTCGATCAGACCGAACAGGCGCTGATCCTGTCCTTCGGACGGCCGGTGCGGCTGGTCGAGCGGCCGGGCCTCGGCTTCAAGGAGCCGTGGCAAAGCACGATCTATTATGACAAGCGGCTGCTCGATTACGAGCCGTCGGCCGAGGAAGTCATCGCCGCGGACCAGAAACGGCTGGTGGTCGATGCTTATTGCCGCTTCAAGATCGCCAATCCGCTGCTGTTCTATCAGACCATGGGCACCGAATTGGTGGCGCGCACGCGGCTGCGTTCGATCATCAGCGATTCGCTGCGCCGGGTGATCGGCGGGGTCGAATTGCAGGCGGTGGTGTCGTCGAAGCGCGCCGCGATCATGCGGCAGATCCGCGACGAGGTGAACAATCAGGCCAAGAGCTTCGGCATCGATGTCGTCGATGTGCGGATTCGCCGCGCCGACCTGCCGGAAGAGAATTCGAAGGCGATCTATGAGCGCATGATCGCCGAACGCCAGCGCGAGGCGGCGCAATTCCGCGCCCAGGGCGCGCAGCAGGCCCAGGTAATCCGCGCCGAGGCCGATAAGCAGCGCATCGAAATCATCGCCACGGCGCAAAAGCAGAGCCAGATCTTGCGCGGCGACGGCGAGGCCGATTCGACCCGCATCTATGCCCAGGCGTACGAGCAGGACCCAGCCTTCTTCGGCTTTTACCGCTCGCTCGAGGCCTATCGCGACGCGCTGACCGGCGCCAACACCACCTTCGTGCTGTCGCCGCAAAGCGAGTTCTTCCGCTATTTCGACACCGCGCTGCCGCCGGCCGCGCCGTCAGTGCCCGCCCCCGCCGCGTCATCCACGCCCCCGCCCGTCCCCGCCAAATAGTCCAGGTCGGCGGGCGCGCCCGCCAATCGTGAACGGCGATCGGGCGCTAGCTCTGGCGAGAGCCGGCATTCTTTCGTAGTATCCCGCGTCTCCCCTCGTCGATGGAGCATGATCGTGGTGCGTGGCGGTGCCGTTAGAGTGATTTTCGTCCGGTCCATTCCCGGTTTTCTTGCGCTGTTGCTGCTGCTGACGCCGGGATTGGCGGCGGCCAAGCCCGGACCTGACGGGTTCGCCGATTTGGCGGAAAAAATGTTGCCGGCGGTGGTGAACATCTCGACCACCCAGACCATCAAGCCCGATAAGGCTGCGAAGGACAAACCGACGCCGCCCCATGCCGCGCCCGAAAGCGCGCCGCGCGGCCAGGGCGAGGAAAATTCGCCGTTCGAGGATTTCTTCAAGGATTTCTTCGACAAGCAGGGCAAGACGCCGATGCCGCGTCACGCCATTTCGCTGGGGTCGGGCTTCGTCATCGACCCGTCGGGCCTCGTGGTGACCAACAATCACGTCATCGCCGACGCCGATTCCATCACCGTCACGTTCCAGGACGGCACCAATTACAAGGCCGAGCTGATCGGCAAGGATACCAAGACCGATCTCGCGGTGCTGCGCATCAAGCCGCCAAAGCCGGTGCCGTCGATCAAATTCGGCAACAGCGACGCGACCCGGGTCGGCGACTGGGTGCTGGCGATCGGCAATCCCTTCGGCCTCGGCGGCAGTGTCACCGCCGGCATCCTGTCGGCGCGGGCGCGCGAGATCAACGCCGGCCCCTACGATGATTTCCTCCAGACCGACGCCGCGATCAATCGCGGCAATTCGGGCGGCCCGATGTTCAACATGGCGGGCGAGGTCATCGGCATCAACACCGCGATCTATTCGCCGACCGGCGGCTCGATCGGCATCGGCTTCGCCATCCCGTCGAACCTGGCGAAGCCGCTCATCGAGCAGCTGGAGAAATTCCACCACGCGCGGCGCGGCTGGCTGGGCGTCAATATCCAGTCGGTCAATGACGAGATCGCCGAGACGCTGGGGCTGCAGGGCAAGGCGCGCGGCGCGCTGGTGGCGGCGGTTCCGGACAATGGCCCCGCCAAGGCCGCCGGCATCCTGCCCGGCGACATCATCCTGAATTTCGACGGCAAGGACGTCGCCGACATGCACCATCTGCCGCGCATCGTGGCCGAGACGCCGATCGACAAAATCGCCAAGGTGGTGGTGTGGCGCAAGCGCCAGTCGGTGACGCTGAACGTCAAGGTCGGCGAGATGAAGGAGAACCAGCCGGCCGCCGTCGCCAAGGCCGAGCCGGCGCCGGCGCCGACCGGCGGCACCAAGGTCCTGGGCCTGACTGTCGCCAATCTGACCCCGGACCTGCGGCACCATTATTCCATCGCGGAAGCGGCCGCCGGCGTGGTGGTGACCGATGTCACGCCGAACAGCCCCGGCTCGGACAAGGGCCTGCGTCCCGGCGATGTCATCGTCGAGGTGACGCAACAAGAGGTGAAATCGCCGCAACAGGTCACGGCCAAGGTCGATGAGGCGCGCAAGCAGGGCCGCAAATCGGTGTTGCTGCTGGTTGACCATGGCGGCGATCTGCATTTCATCGTGCTGAAGCTGGCGAAAGGCTGAGCCGCCGTGAGCGTCGCCGCCGATCGTCTCTTGGCGTTGCGGGCCGAGCTGGCGCGGCGCGGCGTCGCGGGCTTCCTGGTGCCGCGCGCCGATGAGCATCAGGGCGAATATGTGCCGGCGAATGCCGAGCGTCTGGCGTGGCTAACCGGCTTCACCGGCTCGGCCGGTCTTGCCGTGGTGCTGCCGACCGCCGCCGCGATCTTCGTCGATGGCCGCTACACCCTGCAGGCGCGCAACGAGGTCGCCGCCGCGCTTTATGTCCAGCGCCATCTCAGCGAGGCGCCGGCCACCGAATGGATCGCCGAGGCGCTGAAGCCCGGCCAGAGCCTCGGCTACGATCCGCGCCTGCATACGGTGCCGGAGATCGAGCGGTACGCGGCGGCGGCGGCGAAGGCCGGTGGCACGGTGCGGGCGCTCGACACCAATCCACTCGACGCGGTATGGCGGGACCGGCCGGCCCCGCCGGCGGCGCCGGTGGTGCCGCACGAGATGCGCTTCGCCGGGCGATCCAGCGCGGATAAAAGGCGGCAATTGGCCGCCACGCTGGGGGCGCAGCATGTCGATGCCGCGGTGCTGACCGCGCCCGATTCGATCGCGTGGTTGCTCAACGTTCGCGGCGGCGATGTGCCCTATACGCCGCTGCCGCTGGCGTTCGCGATTCTGCGCGCCGATGCGTCGGTCGCGCTGTTCATCGACGCGGCCAAGCTGGCGCCTGGGACGGCGGCGGCCCTCGGCGATGCCGTCACCATCGTGCCGCCCGACGCGTTCGGTCCGGCGCTGGAGGCGCTGGGCCGCGACGGCAAGCGGGTTCAGGCGGACCCCGCCTCGGCCTCGGCCTGGGTGTTCGACCGGCTGGCGGCGGGCGGCGGCCCGGTTCATCGCGCCGCCGATCCGTGCCTGTTGGCGAAGGCGTGCAAGAACGATGTCGAGCTCGACGGCACCCGCGCCGCCCATCGCCGCGACGGCGCCGCGCTGACCCGATTCCTCGCGTGGCTGGCCGCGACCGCGCCGCACGGAGATTTGCGCGAAATCGCGGTCAGCGACCGGCTTGAGGGATTCCGCCGCGCCGGCGAGCATTTCCGCGGCCTCAGCTTCCCGACCATTTCCGGCGCTGGATCGAACGGCGCCATCGTCCATTACCGCGCCTCGCCGGCCAGCGAGAAAACTCTGTCACCCGGCACCTTCTATCTCGTCGATTCGGGCGCCCAATATCTCGACGGCACCACGGATGTGACGCGCACCATCGCCATCGGCGAGCCGTCGCCCGAAATGCGCGATCGCTTCACGCGGGTCCTGCAAGGGCATATCACGCTCGCCATGTGCCGCTTCCCCAAGGGCACGACCGGCTCGCAGCTCGATGCGCTGGCGCGGCATGCGCTGTGGCAGGTCGGATGCGATTACGACCATGGCACCGGCCATGGCGTCGGCTCGTATCTCGGCGTGCATGAGGGACCCCAGCGCATCTCCAAGGTCGCCAGCACCCAGCCGCTGCTGCCGGGCATGATCGTGTCGGACGAGCCGGGCTATTATCGCACCGGCGCCTATGGCATCCGCATCGAAAATCTGGTCGCGGTGGTGCCGGTGGAGCATGAGGCGGCGGAGCGGCCGCTCTATGGCTTCGAGACGCTGACCCTGGCGCCGATCGACCGCAACGCCATCGAGCCGGCGCTGATGAGTGACTCCGAGATCAATTGGCTCGATGCCTATCACGCCCGCGTCCGCGACGTGCTGACGCCGCTGGTCGATCCGCCGACGGCGGCGTGGCTGGCGCTGGCGACGGAACCCCTGACTTAACGCGTGACTTTCCGCGGCGCCTTCGGTCCGGCGCTGTCGTCGATCAGCGCCAACAGCTTTTCGATCCGCGCCGGCGGCAGGGTCGCGATGCGCTCGGCGAGGCGATTGGCCAGCTCGGTGGCGCGCGGCGCGAGGCCGGCGGTATCGACGGTGACGCGCGGATGCGACAAATGCGCGAGCCGCGCCAGCTCGTCCGCCTCGTCCCAGATGATGTTGAGATAGGCGCAAATCGCGACCACCAACGCGTGGGTCGGCCGCCCGCGCCGCCCATGCTCCAGCGCCGAGAGATAGGCCGGCGACACGCCCAGCGCCTCGGCCATGGATTTGAGCGGCAGGCCGCGCGCCTCGCGCAGGGTCCGCAGGCGCTCGCCGAACGGCGTCATCGCGCCCGCCGCAGCAGGATGTAAAGCGCGCCGGCGCCGCCATCCTTCGGCATCGCCGGCGTTACCGCCAGCACGCGCGGGCGCAGCGCCGGCTCGCCGAGCCAGCGCGGCACGGCGGCACGCAGCACGCCGCTGCCCTCCTTCAGGCCCTTGCCGGTGATGACCAGAAGCGCGCGCTTGCCCGCCGCATGGCTGCGGGTGATGAACCCCGCCAGGGCGCGATGCGCCTCGATCTGCGTCATGCCATGGAGATCGAGCCGCGCCTCGATCGCCCGCTGTCCCCGCTTCAGGCGCAGCGCGCTGCGACGGTCGAGGCCGGGCGTCGGGACGTGCAGTTTTTCGGCGCTACTATCCCTCTCCGCCCTTGGGGGCGGAGAGGTTAGGTGAGGTGGGGGAATCGCCGAGCCTGCCCCACCTCTCCCCAACCCGCTCCCCCCCGCTGGGCCGGAGAGGGAGTCTTCTTCCGGCCGTTCGCCGGCCACCTTCGTCGCCGCGCGCCGGCGCGCGACGTCGCGCATCGCGTCGCGCCACAGCGCCTGCTCCGCCGGATCAATCGCCCGCCGGCTCATCGATGATCACGATATGAAGGCGGCGCGGGCCGTGCGCGCCCAACTCGATCTTCAATTCGATGTCGGCGGTGCGCGACGGGCCGGTGATGAAATTGACGGTGCGCGGCATGGTGAATTTGCCCTCGGTCAGGGTCTTCAGCGCGCGCAGCCGCGTCCAGCCCTCCTCATAGCTCGGCACGATCTGCTCGGCGCGCAGCACCACGATGTGATTGTCGGGCAGGAAATTGTTGCGCGTCGGGCTGTCGGGGCCGGAGATCAGCATCAGCGTGCCGGTCTCGGCGACGGCGGCGAAGGCGCCGGTGACGCCGACCAGATCGTCGCCGGTGGCGATGCCGGGGCGCAGTGACAGGGTCGGCCGCTCCTGCCACGGAATCGGCGACAGCGCCGGGTCGGGCGTGATCACCATGTCGGACGGCAGATTGTGCTGGGCGAGATAGTCGGCGACGGCGGCGGGTACCTGCTCGAACCCGGCGACGCGCGCGACGGTGGCGGAGACCTCCTCCGCCATCGCGATGAACAGCTCGATGCGCGCCTCGGGATCGAGCGCGGTGGCGCGCGCCGGAATCGTGTTGGGCCGATGCTCGGCCAGCCGCTCGCGTACATCCGTGGCGGCGGTCTCGTCGCTGGCGCCGCGCCGCAGCGAGCGGCGCAGATTGCCGAGTATCTTGTCGCGCGAATCAGCCATTACGAGGCTCGCTGTTTCTGCCGCGCGGCCCATTGCGCCATGAAGGTCTTGCCCTCCGGCGCCGGCATGTCGCGCCCTTTGGTCCAGCCTTGGGCCAGCGGCAGCGAGCGGAAGCGCCCCCGCCCGCGCCCCGACCAGCCCAGCAGCGCCGCGCCAACCTGCGTCGCGGCCTGATAGAGCGGCGGGTTGCGCGCCAGGAACGCCCAGAACCGCAGGCCGGCGCGATAGGCGGTGGGCTGCAGATGGCGCTCGAATTCGCGCTCGCGCCAATGGCGCATCATCTTGGGCAGCGGGATCTGCATCGGGCACACGCTTTCGCAGCGCCCGCAAAAGGTCGAGGCGTTGGGCAAATTGCCCGCTTCCTTGACGCCGATGAGCTGGGGCGTCAGCACCGAGCCCATCGGCCCGCCATAGACCCAGCCATAGGCGTGCCCGCCGACCGCGCCATAAACCGGGCAGTGGTTGAAGCAGGCGCCGCAGCGGATACAGCGCAGCATGTCCTGGAACTCGGTGCCGAGCATGGCGCTGCGGCCATTGTCCAGCAGCACGATGTGATATTCGGACGGCCCGTCGGTATCCTCGGGCCGGCGCGGCCCGCTGGAGACCGTGGTGTAGGTCGAAAATTCCTGACCCGTGGCGGAGCGCGCCAGCAACCGCAGCAGCGTCGAGACATCCTCCAGCGTCGGCACGATCTTCTCGATGCTGGCCAGCACGATATGGACGCGGCTCAGATTCTGCGTCAGGTCGCCATTGCCCTCGTTGGTGACGATGATCGACGAGCCGGTCTCGGCGACGAGGAAATTGGCGCCGGTGATGCCGACATCGGCGGCGAGGAATTTCGGCCGCAACAACGCCCGCGCCTCGTCGCAGAGCTGGCGCGCCTCGCCCAACGGCCGCGCCGGATCGAGATGGATGTGGGCGTCGCGGAAGGTGTCGGCGACCTGTTCCTTGATCAGGTGGATCGCCGGCGCGATGATGTGGCTCGGCGTTTCGTGGCGCAGCTGGATGATGTATTCGCCAAGATCGGTTTCGATCGGCGCGATGCCGTTCTTTTCGAGATGATCGTTGATGCCGATTTCCTCGGCGATCATCGATTTGCCCTTGGTGACGGTGCTGGCGCCGGCAGCGCGGCAGATGGCCAGCACATGATCGCGCGCCTCGGCGGCGTCGGCCGCCCAATGCACCTGGCCGCTGAGCGACACGACTTTCTGCTCGAACGCCTCGAGATAGAGGTCGAGATGCTGAAGCACATGGTCCTTGATGGCGCGGCCCTCGACGCGCAGGCGCTCGAACTCCGGCAGGCGCGCCACCGCGGCGCCGCGCCGGCCGGCGAAATCGCGTTTCAGAATGCCCAACGCCGCCTGGAGGTTCTTGTCGCCCAGCGCGTGGCGCGCATTCTCCTTGAAGTCGTGGCTGGTGGCTTGCATCAGCGTCGCTCCGCCGGCACGCCGATCGGCGGCAGCCGATCCGCCATGTCGGCCAGCACCTCGGCGACGTGGCGCACCCGGATCGCCCGGCCCTGGCGCGACGCCTTGCCCGCCATGTTGAGGAGGCAGCCGAGATCGCCCGCCAGCAGCGTGTCGGCCCCGGTGGCGGCGGCATCGGCGACCTTGTCGCTCGCCATGCGCTCGGAAATGTCGGGATATTTGATGCAGAACGTGCCGCCGAAGCCACAGCACACATCGGCGCCCGCCAGCTCCTTCACCGTGAGGCCGGCGACCGAGCGCAGCAATTGCCGCGGCTGGGCGCGCACCCCCAATTCGCGCAGGCCCGAACAGGCATCGTGATAGACGGCGACGCCGTCATAGCGCGCGGTCACCCGCTCCACCCGCAGCACATCGGTCAGGAACGAGACCAGCTCATGGACCTTGGCGGCGAAGGCGCGCACCTCAGGCAGGAAGGCCGGCTCGTCGGCGAACAGTTCGGGATAATGCGCGCGCAGCATCCCGGCGCAGGAGCCGGACGGCGCGACGATATAGTCGAAGCCGGCGAACGCGGTCATCACCTGGCGGGCGATCGCCTTGGTATCGATCTTGTCGCCGGAATTATAGGCGGGCTGGCCGCAGCAGGTCTGGGTCTGCGGCACCTCGACGTGGCACCCCGCATCCTCCAACAGCTTCACCGCGGCGAAGCCGACCGAGGGCCGGAACAGATCGACGAGACAAGTGACGAGCAGGCCGACGCGGACAGGCGGCGCGGCGGCGGACACATCGGACATCAGGGATCCTTCACCCATCAGCGGGAATTCATGCCGCGAAAGAATGGTCGGGCCGCCGCAGGAAAGCAATCGCCGGGTGAGCGGGCCGCCACCCTCAATTCTTCGGCGCCGCGTCTTTCGCCGCCTTCTCCGCCCTGTCCAGCGTATCGAGCGCGGTGGTGACGCTTTTGCGGTCCGCGCTGTCGGCCGGCAGCGCCGCCAAGAGGCGCCGCCAGTAATCGCGCGCCTTCCCCACGTTGCGTTGCTGCACCGCTTCGAGTCCGAGATACCACAGCGCGCCAACATTCTTCGGCTGCTGCGCCAGCGCATCGGCAAAGGCATCGCGCGCGCGCGGCGTCACCAGCCCGCCATCCGCCATCACCTGTACCTCGCCATAGGCGGCGATGAGATCGGGCCGCTTCGGCGCCAGCGCGATGGCATGGCGCATCGCCTCGGCGCTCTTTTCCCAACGCTGGCGCGCCGCCTCGGTGCGGCCCAGCAGAATCCAGCCATCGAGATTGTCTGGATTGGCCTTGAGCTTGGCCTCGAGGCCGGCGACCGCCTTGTTGATGTCGGTCGGCATTTGGTGCGCGGCGACCGCGCGCTCGGTCGCGCGATCGGCGTAGGGCCGGTCGGGCAGGCCGGGATTGCCCAGCATCGCATAGAGCACGGCGGCGACCAGCAGCGTGCCCAGCGCCAGCAGCACGGCGAGGACCGGGCGCGGCTTGACCACCGCCCCCTCGGCGGTCTGGTCTGTCGCCAGCAGCCGGCGTTCGATCTCGCGCCGCGCCCCGTCTTCCTCGCCGGAATCGATGATGCCGCGCTCGCGGTCGCGGGTCAGCTCGCTCAACTGATCGCGATAGACGGCGCGGGCGAAGGTCGCGCGCGGCGCCGCCCGCCGCGCCCCGCCCCGCGCCAGCGGCACGAAAACGAAGCCCAGCACGATCACGGCCAGCAGCACCAACGCCGCCAACAAGAGAAGACCCGTCATGTCAGTTCGGCTCGCGCAGCAGCGTCTCGAGGCGCTGTTGCTCCGCCGGTGTCAGTGGCGCCGGCTCGCGCGTTCCGGCATTGCGGCGGCGGACGAACATGAAGGCGCCGGCCGCGCCCACCAACAGCAGCGCCGCCGGACCGAACCACAACAGCCAGGTCGCCGGCTCGACCGGCGGCTTCAACAGCACGAAATCGCCATAGCGCTTCACGATGAAGTCGATCGCCTGCCAGTCGGTGTCGCCCGCCGCGATGCGCTGGCGCAGCAGGACGCGCAGATCATGGGCGAGGTCGGCGTGCGATTCGTCGATCGATTCGTTCTGACAGACAAGACAGCGCAATTCCTGGCCGACCGCCCGCGCCCGCGCCTCGAGCGTGGGGTTCTTCAGCATCTCCGCCGGCTCGACCGCAAGGGCGGGATAAGTCAGCACCACGAACGAAGCGGCCAATAAAATGCGCCGGAGAACCGCCGCGCGGCCTTCGAGACGCCGGCTGTGCCGGCTCCTCAGGCTGAGGACCGATGTCAATGCCATCAACCTTCTTCCTCATGCTGAGGAGCGGCCGCAGGCCGCGTCTCGAAGCACGCACGAAGGCAGGGCCGCAGCGAAATCACCGAGGCTGCGCGTTCAAGATGCGGACCAGCGGCAATATCTCCCGCGCGACACTCTCAGCGGTCAGCGGGCCGACATGGCGCAGCCGGATAATGCCACGCTTGTCGACGACATAGGTCTCCGGCACGCCATAGACGCCGAAATCGATCCCGGTGCGGCCGCTCTGGTCGAGCGCGATCGCGACATAGGGATTGCCGTATTCGTTGAGAAACCCGATCGCGTCGGCCGCCTTGTCCTTATAGGCGATGCCGACCACCGGCACGCTAGCGGCCGGCCCCAGCCCCATCAGCACCGGATGCTCGATGCGGCAGGGAACGCACCAGGAGGCGAAGAAATTCACCAGGACGACGCGGCCCAGCATGTCGCGATTGGTGAAGCCGAGCTTCACCGGGGGCCCGGCATAATTGGGCGGCGCCGGTGGCCCCGGCAGATCGAAGCTCGGCACCGGCCGGCCAACCATCGCCGAGGGCAATGTTTGCGGATCGTAGCCCGGCCGCAACGCCACGAAAAAATAAACCACCAGCGCCAGGAACAACAGGGCCGGCACGATGAACAAGAGACGTTTCACCACCCGCGTCACTCCCCCGGTTCGGCGGCGGCGCCCGCCGGCACGCGGCGCCGCGCCGCGCCGATGCGCAGGCGCCGATCCGACAGCGACAAGAGGCCGCCCAGCGCCATCAGCACCGCGCCAATCCAGATGAACGGCACCAGCGGCTTCCAATAGGCGCGGATGGTGGCGCCGCCTTTGCCGTCATCATCGCCCAGCGCGAGATAGAGATCGGCGAGCAGCGTGGTGCGGATCGCGGTCTCGCCGCGCGTCATCTGTTCCAGCGGAAAGGTGCGCTTTTCGGGATGCAGCACCGCGATGGCGCGGTCGCCGGCGCGCACCGAAATATCGGCGCGCTCGGCATGATAGCTCGGCGTCTCGGCCTGGGCGATGCGATCGAGATGCAGCGTATAGCCGGCGATCGCGAGATCGTCGCCGGGCTTCATCACCACGATGCGTTCGACCTGCCAGGCCGAGGCGGCGATGCCGGCGACCGTCACCGCGAGGCCGATATGGGCCAGGGTCATGCCATGCGCGGCGCGCGGCAGGTGGATGGCGCGGCGCGCGGCATCGCGCAAGGGAATGCGGAACAGCCGGGTGCGCCCGACCCATTCGGTCAGCGCGCCGAGCAGCACCCAGGCCGCCAGCATCAGCCCGCCGACCGCGAGGATGGGGCCGCCCTGCGTCACATAAAGCGCGACGGCGCCGGCCAGCACCGTCAACCCGAACGCGACCCACAGGCGTTGCAGCGCGCCGCCGAGATCCCCGCGCTTCCACGCCATGAACGGCCCGACCGCCACCGCGATCAGCAGCGGCACCATCAGCGGCACGAACGTCCGGTCGAAAAACGGATAGCCGACCGACAGTTTCGGCCCGCCGACCGCGTCGAGAAACAGCGGATAGAGCGTGCCCAGGAACACCGTCGCGGCGCCGGTCGCCAGGATCAGATTGTTCACCACCAGCGCGCCCTCGCGCGAGATCGGCGCGAAGAGACCGCCGCCCTCGAGCGCCGGCGCCCGCACCGCATAGAGAATGAGCGAGCCGCCGACCGCGATGCCGAGCAGAATCAGGATGAAGACGCCGCGCCTCGGGTCGAGCGCGAAGGCGTGGACCGAGGTCAGCACGCCCGAGCGCACCAGGAAGGTGCCGACCAGCGACAGCGAAAACGCCAGGATCGCCAGCAGCACCGTCCAGCTTTTCAGCGCGTCGCGCTTCTCCACCACGATCGCCGAATGGAGCAGCGCGGTGCCGACCAGCCATGGCATGAAGGACGCGTTCTCCACCGGGTCCCAGAACCACCAGCCGCCCCAGCCCAGCGTGTAATAGGCCCACCAGCTGCCCATCGCGATGCCGACCGTCAGCGCGCACCACGCCGCCAGCGTCCACGGCCGCACCCAGCGCGCCCACGCGGCATCGACCTTGCCCTCGATCAGGGCCGCGACCGCGAACGAGAACGCCACCGAAAAGCCGACATAGCCCAGATAGAGCATCGGCGGGTGGAAGGCCAATCCCGGGTCTTGCAAAATCGGGTTGAGGCCGTTGCCGTCGAGCGGCGGATTGGCGAGCCGCAGAAACGGGTCGGACGTAAATAGAATGAACAGGAAAAAGCCGGTGCCGATCATCGCCTGCACGCTGAGCACGCGGGCCTTGAGCGCCGGCGGCAGATTGTCGCCGAACCATGCGACCGCCGCGCCGAAGATGGTCAGGATCAGGACCCACAGCATCATCGAGCCTTCATGGTTGCTCCACACGCCGCTGATCTTGTAAAGCAGCGGCTTGGCCGACGAGCTGTTCTCGGCGACGTTGGCGACCGAGAAGTCCGAGGTGATGTAGGCGTTCATCAGCGCCGCGAACGCCAGCGCGATCAGCGCGAATTGCGCCAGCGCGGTCATATCGCCCAGCGCCATCATGCCGGCATGCCGCCGCCGCGCGCCCACGAGCGGCACCACCGCCTGGATCAGCGCCAGCGGCAGCGCCAGCATCAGCGCGAAATGCCCGAGCTCAATGATCATGGGGGATCCCTTCTTCCCCTCTCCGCCCCGTGGGAGGAGAGGGAGGGGCCCATCGCGAAGCGATGGGAGGGCGAGGTGGGTTGGCTCGATGTTTCCCCCACCTCACCCCAACCCTCTCCGCCCCCAAGGGCGGAGAGGGAGAAGAAAAGGAGGGCTCGGACCGCGGTAATCATCATGGCTTCGCCGTCGCCGTATTTTCCTGCCAGCGGCCGGCGCGCTTCAAGGCGTCGACCACTTCGCGCGGCATATAGCGTTCATCGTGCTTAGCGAGGACCGTGGCGGCGCGGATGGTGCCGTTGGCCTCGCGCACCCCCTCGACCACCACGCCCTGCCCCTCGCGAAACAGATCGGGCAGCGCGCCCTGATAGGTGACGGCGACCTGATGCGCCTTGTCGGTGATGTCGAACGTCACATGATTGCCGTCGGCCCCGCGATGGACGCTGCCATCGGCGACAAGGCCGCCGATGCGCAGGCGACGGCCTTCCGGGACATGCTGAGTCAGAAGGTCGCTGGGGCTATAGAAGAACACCAGATTGTCGCTGAGGACGCTGAGCACGATCGCCGCCGCCCCGCCCAGCAGCACCAGGCCGGCCAGCACATACACCAGGCGGCGGCGCTTCCGGGTCATGCGCCGTCGCGCTCCAGCCGCGCCAATTCGCGCCGGCACCGGCGGTACTTGGTCAGACTTTGAATCGCGAGGCCGGCCATGATCACCACGGCGACGCCGAATGCCGGCCACACGAACACCGCATACCCGCCCATCTCAAGATAATGCGCGATCCCCGCCATGGCATTCCGGCGCTCAGGCCGTCAGCCGTATCGCCCGGATGCGGGCGGCGAGCAGGCGGCTGCGCATGCGCACCAGCAGCAGCGTTACGAAAAAGAGGGTGAATCCCAGCGCCATGATACCCAAAGGCCATAGCATTGATGCCGCGATGGTGGGTCCGCCCATCCGGAAGATACTGGCGGGCTGATGCAGCGTGCTCCACCAATCGACCGAGAATTTGATGATCGGCAGATTGACCACACCCACCAGCGCCAGGATCGCGCCGGCCTTGGCCCCCCGGCTCGGATCGTCGAACGCGTTGATCAGCGCGAGATAGCCAAGATAAAGGAAAAACAGCACCAGCACCGAGGTGAGGCGTGCATCCCACACCCACCAGGTGCCCCACATCGGCTCGCCCCATAGCGAGCCGGAGATGAGGCAGATCAGCGTGAAGCCCGCGCCCAGCGGCGCCGCCTCCTGCGCCGCGATGTCGGCAAGGGGATGGCGCCAGATCAGCGCCACCGCGCTGGCCAGCGCCACCACTGCATAGATCATGCTGGCCATGTAGGCGGCCGGGACGTGGACATACATGATGCGCACCGCCTCGCCCTGCTGATAATCGGGCGGCGCCACGAACAGAGCGAGGATCAGCCCGACCCCGAGGCACAACGCCGTCGCCGCCGCGCACCACGGCAGAATGGCCGCGCTGAAGCGCATGAACCGGGCGGGATTGGCAAGACGCAGCATCACGGCACCGGTTTTAGCGCATTCATGCCGGCTACTCCACGGCTTGGCGCAGCGCGGCGGCGGCCGCGACCGGCGCCAGCGGGATCGCCGCCAGCAGCAGCGCCGTCAGCAGCAGCAGGTGGGGCCTAACGGCGAGGCCGGTTATGGCGGCTTCGGTGGCGCCGACGCCGAAGATCAGCACCGGAATATAGAGCGGCAGCACCAGCAGCGACAAAAGGACGCCCCCGCGCCGCGCCCCCAGGGTCAGGGCGGCGCCGACCGCGCCGACGAGGCTCAGGGTCGGGGTGCCCAGCGCCATCCCCGCGACCAGCATGCCGAAACCGGCGCGGTCGAGATGCAGCAGCAGCGCCAGCAACGGCGCCACCAGGGTCAGCGGCAAGCCGGTGGTCAGCCAATGCGCCAATGCCTTCGCCAGTACCTGGAATTCGAGCGGCAGTGGCATCAAGGCCAGCACCTCAAGGCTGCCATCCTCGTAATCGGCCAGAAACAGCCGTTCCAGCGACAGCAGCGCCGCCAGCAGCGCCGTCACCCAGACGATGCCGGCGGCGATCCGCGACAGGGTTTCCGGCGCCGGCCCCACCCCCAGCGGGAACAGCGTCACCGCGAGGAAAAAAAACGCGATCACCATCGCCGCGTCGCCGCCCTGGCGCAGCGCCAGCCGCAGATCGCGCCGCACCAGCGTCAGCCACGCACTCACGCCGCGATCGCCTTGGGGCGCGGCATGTAATCGTCGAGCGCCAGCGTCTCGGCATCCTCGATCGGCAGCGGCCCATGGGTCGCCAGCACCACCCGGCCGCCGCCGGCGCGATGGCGGGCGATGGCGTGCATCAGATCGGTCTCGGCGGCGGCGTCGAGGCCGCTGGTCGGCTCGTCCAGCAGCCATAATTCGGCCGGCGACGCGAGGAGCCGCGCCAGCGCCAGCCGCTTGCGCTCTCCCGCCGACAGCAGCCGGCAGGGCGCCGACGCCAGCCGGGTCAGGCGGAAATAATCGAGGGCTTGCGCCACTTTTCCGGTATCGCCGCGCATCCCGGCCCAGAAGCCGAGCATTTCCGCCACCCCGAGCGGCGGCTTGAGCGCGTCGAGATGGCCGACAAAATGCAGCCGCGCGCGGTGCGCGACCGGGTCCTCGGTGATTTTCGCGCCGCCCCAGGTCAAGCGCCCCGCCTCGGGCCGGATCAGCCCGGCCAGCACCCGCAGCAGGCTGGATTTGCCGCTGCCGTTGGGGCCACGCAGCAACAGGGCCTGCCCCGCATCAAGGGTGAAGTTCAGGTCGGTAAAAACCAGCCGCTCGCCCCGCAAGCAGACGAGATTCGTTCCGGCAAACAAGGGGTTAGAGTCGGGCAGCGGCATGGCACGCATCATGCCCAGGATCGGCGGAATTGAACAGGTGCACAAAAGTAACGGCCCCGGTTGGGGGAAACCGGGGCCGTTGAACGAGCGGTCGGGGGGATAGACCGCTACGGAGGTGAGAGACAATGTGATCGTCTCTCGGGGAGGAATATGAAAACCAAATCTGTCCGGGGTTCGATCAAATCATGGCGAAATAGTGGTTTTTTCATCCAGGGCATAAAAAGATCGGGGAGCATAAAATGCACGATCACCCGCATACACCGCCTTGGCGTGGCGCGCGACAGGCCCGCCATGGTAAGAAACCGGCGCGCATTTCGAAACTCGGCATTGCCGCTTTCGCTTAGGAGATTGCCTCGTGTCAGTCATCGGCCAGGACTCGCTGAAAACCCGCAAAACACTCTCCGTCGACGGCAGAAATTACGATTATTTCAGCCTCCCGGCCGCCGCCCAGGCGGCGGGCCTCGGCGATATCTCGCGCCTGCCCTATTCAATGAAGGTGCTGCTGGAGAATCTGGTGCGGCTGGAAAACGGACGCACCGTTTCGGTGGATGACATCAAGGCGATGGCGGCCTGGCTGCCCGAGCGCAAATCCGACCGCGAGATCGCGTTCCGGCCGGCGCGGGTGCTGATGCAGGATTTCACCGGTGTTCCCGCCGTGGTCGATCTGGCCGCGATGCGCCAGGCGATGGCCAAGCTGGGCGGCGATCCCGAGCGCATCAATCCCTTGTCGCCGGTCGATCTGGTGATCGACCATTCGGTGATGGTCGATGCCTTCGGCAATAACCGCGCCTTTCACCGCAACGTCGCCTTTGAGTTCGAGCGCAATCACGAACGCTATGCCTTCCTGAAATGGGGCCAGGCGGCGTTCGACAATTTCCGGGTGGTGCCGCCCGGCACCGGCATCTGCCATCAGGTCAATCTCGAATATCTGGCCGAAGTGGTGTGGAGCACCGAGGAAGACGGCCGCACCATCGTCTATCCCGATACGCTGGTCGGGACCGACAGCCATACCACGATGGTGAACGGCCTCGCGGTGCTGGGCTGGGGCGTCGGCGGCATCGAGGCGGAGGCCGCGATGCTGGGCCAGCCGATTTCGATGCTGCTGCCGGAGGTGATCGGCTTCCGTCTCGACGGCAAGCTGGCCGAGGGCGCGACCGCGACCGACCTGGTGCTGACCGTGACGCAGATGCTGCGCAAGAAGGGTGTCGTCGGCAAGTTCGTCGAATTCTTCGGCCCCGGTCTCGCCGCGCTGAGTCTTCCCGACCGCGCCACGATCGCCAATATGGCGCCGGAATACGGCGCCACCTGCGGCTTCTTCCCGATCGACGCCGAGACCCTCAAATATCTGCGCTTCAGCGGCCGGCCCGAGGAGCGTGTCCGGCTGGTCGAGGCCTATGCCAAGGCGCAGGGCATGTGGAACGACGAGAGCCAGCCCGAACCCTGGTTCACCGATACGATGTCGCTCGATCTCGCCAGCGTCGAGCCGGCGATGGCGGGGCCGCGCCGGCCGCAGGACCGCATCGTCCTGGGCGGCGTCGCCAAGGGCTTCACCACCGAGCTGCCGAAGCTGGCCGCCAACCGCGCCGCCGACAAGACCGGCGGCCCGGCGCCGGTGCCCGGATCGAACTATGAGTTGAAGGATGGCGACGTAGTGATCGCCGCGATCACCAGTTGCACCAATACCTCCAACCCCAGCGTGATGATGGCGGCCGGCCTTTTGGCGCGCAACGCGGTGAAGCGCGGGCTGCGGGTCAAGCCCTGGGTTAAGACCTCGCTCGGGCCGGGCAGCCAGGTGGTGACGGATTATTTCGACGCCGCCGGCCTCAGCCCCGATCTCGACGCGCTGGGCTTCAACCTGGTCGGCTATGGCTGCACCACTTGCATCGGCAATTCGGGGCCGCTGCCCGAGGCGGTCGCGGAGATCGTAGACAAGGAAGATCTGGTGGTCGCGGCGGTGCTGTCCGGCAACCGCAATTTCGAGGGCCGCGTCCATCCGCAGGTGCGCGCCAACTATCTCGCCTCGCCGCCGCTGGTGGTCGCCTATGCGCTGGCGGGGTCGGTGCGGATCGACCTCGTCAACGATCCGCTGGGCAACGGGGAGGACGGCAAGCCCGTCTACCTGCGCGATATCTGGCCGTCGCGCAAGGAGATCGACGACGCCATCGCCAAGAGTCTCTCGCCCGACATGTTCCGCAAACGCTATGGCGATGTCTTCAAGGGGCCGGCGGAGTGGCAAAAGGTTCAGGTCGCGGGCGGCGTCACCTATACCTGGGACAGCGGCTCGACCTATATCGCCGACCCGCCCTATTTCACCGACATGCCGAAGGACCCGGCGCCGCTCCAGGATGTCGTGGGCGCGCGCCCGCTGCTGATGCTGGGCGACAGCGTCACCACCGACCATATCTCGCCCGCCGGCAACATCGAGACCGACAGCCCGGCCGGCGCCTTCCTGCTGGAGCATCAGGTGCGGCCGCTGGAATTCAACTCCTACGGCTCGCGGCGCGGCAATCATCAGGTGATGATGCGCGGCACGTTCGCCAATATCCGCATCCGCAACGAGATGGTGCCGGGTATCGAGGGTGGTATGACCAAGCATCAGCCCGACGGCAAGGTAATGCCGGTCTATAACGCCGCGATGCTGTACCAGGCCGAGGGCGTGCCGCTGATCGTCGTCGCCGGCAAGGATTATGGCATGGGCTCGTCACGCGACTGGGCCGCCAAGGGCACGCGCCTTCTCGGCGTGCGCGCGGTGATCGCCGAAAGCATCGAGCGCATCCATCGCTCCAACCTGATCGGCATGGGCGTGCTGCCGCTGGAATTCACGCGCGGCATGAATCGCGAAACGCTGAAGCTGGACGGCACCGAGAAGTTCGACATTCTCAATGTCGCCACCGGCCTCAAGCCGCGCATCGAGCTGCCGTGCCAAATCTATCGCGCCACCGGCGTCACCGAGACGGTCCAGTTGCTGTGCCGGATCGATACGCTGGACGAGCTGGAATATTTCCGTCATGGCGGCATTCTGCATTATGTGCTGCGCCAGATGATGAAGACCGCGTGATGCCGATGCGCGCTGGTTTTGGCCTCGCTGTCGCGGTCTGGCTCCTGGCGATCCCCGCGCTGGCGGACGAGCCGGCGCCGACGCTGCTGCATCTCAACCAGACCGCCGAACGCGGCGTGACGCGCGACCGGCTGACCGTGGCGCTGCGGGTCGAGGCCAGCGGCCGCGATCCGCGCGCGGTGCAGGCCGAGGTCAATCGGCGCATGGGCGCGGCGCTGGCCAAGGCCCGCGCCGTCACCGCTGTCGAGACGGCGACCGGCGGGTATGAGAGCTACCAATCGACGCCGACCGGCGCCGACGGCAAGCCGACCGGGCCGGCCCAATGGCACACCGTGCAGGAGCTGTCGCTTCGGGCGCGGGACTTCGCCGCCGCGCTCGCGCTGGCCGGGCAATTGCAGGCGGATGGGTTGCTGATTTCGGACATGCGCTTCGACGTCGCCCCGGACACGCTGCACGCCCAGGAACAGAGCTTGACCGACGAGGCGCTGAACGCACTGCGGGCCCGCGCCCGGCATATCGCCGAGACGCTGGGGCTGAAAGTCGCGCGGTTCCGCACCCTCAATGTCGGCAACGCCACCCTGCCGGGCGGCGGCCCGCGCCCGATGCTGATGATGCGCGCTGGCGGGGGCGCACCCGCGCCCATGCCGCCGGCCGCCGCCGCCGGCGACGCGACGGTTACCGTCTCGGTCAACGCGGAGATCACGCTGGAGCCGGCGCCGTAACACTGTGCCCGCTGGGTGGACACTCACTCCGTTGTGACAGCAAGTGACTGGCGGCGCGCGCCGACGGTATGCAGAATAACAGCATGTCAATGTATCGGTGCATGTTGGCGCTGCCGGCGACCCTATTATCGCTCGGCTGGATACTGCTGCCCGCCCATGCAGGCGAGACCGCGCCGGCATCACCGGTGGTGGTCGAGCTGTTCACCAGTCAGGGCTGCAGCTCCTGTCCGCCGGCGGATGCCTATCTCGGCAAGCTGGCGGGCCGGCCGGGGATTCTCGCCCTCGGCTTTCATATCGATTACTGGAACTATATCGGCTGGACCGATCCCTATTCGCTGCCGGAGGCGGCCCAGCGTCAGCGCGACTATGCGCGCCGTCTCGGTCTGCACTATGTCTACACGCCGCAAATGGTGATCGACGGCCGGGTAGAGGGCGTCGGCTCCGAGCCGGTGAAGATCGAGCCGCTGCTCCATGCCGCGACCCGGGCGGCGCGCACCGGACCCGCCGTCATGCTGGAGCGGCACGGCCAGGCCGGCTTTCACATTCATGTCGGCGCCGGCACCGCGCCCGGCGCGGTGACGCTGTGGCTGGTCGGGTTCGACCACGAACACGCGACCAAGGTGCTGCAAGGTGAGAACGAGGGCGAGACCGCGCGCGATTATCAGATCGTGCGCAGCATGCGCGCGGTCGGCACCTGGAACGGCACGCCGCTCGACCTCGATGTCGCGGCGGGCAGCGCGCGCGGCGACCATGCCGCCCTATTGCTGCAGATTGACGGCACCGGCCCGATTGTCGCCGCCACCGCCCTGGCGGAGCCGGCAAGCTGAGGGACATCAAAATTGAAACACCTCTTGACCTCTTTCCTTCGGCCCCTCCTTTGGCGCTATGTCCGCGAGATTTATGCGATGCAAGGCGTCGCCGCGACCGTCGATGTGCGGTCGTTCAAACAGCATTATTTCGGCAGCCACCGCACCATCAACCCCAGCGGCGTAATCCCCCTCGGCCCGATGCTTCGCTTCGATTAATTCATCTTTGGTGAGCGGGCCGTCTTAACTTCACGAAGGTGCGTCAATGCCCGCTCTCAACTCAACCATAGCCGATTTCTTTCGCCTCGTTATTAAAGCACGCGATGGTAACGTCTTTATCCATCGCGAATCTCGGCAAGACAAAGAATTTCATTTTCAAAATTGGGTAAAGGCGCGACTGACCGAGCTCGACATGCCATTCGATCAAGGTGGTAGAAACAGTTATCCAGATTTCACAATGGTGCCAATTACCGAAGGTTATGAGGTTAAGGGGCTTGCTTATCCTGGTCGCGACATGAGTTTTGACAGCAACAGCCAAGTTCCCACGGGTTATCAGAGGAGGACCCGGTTCGTGAGACAGTTTGGCGGCTTGGCTAAGGTGGATCCGGGTGTTTGTTACGCCGCCAATGTCTTCGTGTGTGCTTCCATAGCATAGGTCT
>Ga0208357_1000036_pt1 | contig 92503 bp, 81 predicted proteins | sample NGESurdeep092012_6_FD_184487 | JGI IMG/M metagenome (GOLD analysis project Ga0208357, IMG submission 184487) | Arctic peat soil microbial communities from Barrow, Alaska - NGEE Surface sample F52-2 deep-092012 (SPAdes) | ecosystem: Environmental > Terrestrial > Soil > Wetlands > Peat ...
CCGCCCATGTAGGGACGCAGCGCCTCGGGCACCGCGATGCTGCCGTCGGCGCGCTGATAATTTTCCAGCACCGCAACGAGGGTGCGGCCGATCGCCAGCGCCGAGCCATTCAGTGTCGCAAGAAGGCGCACGCCCTTGGCGCCTTGCGGCCGAAACCGGGCGTTCATGCGCCGCGCCTGGAACTCGCCGCAATCGGAACAGCTCGAGATTTCGCGATAGGCATTCTGGCCCGGCAGCCAGACTTCGATGTCGTAAGTCTTGCGCGCCGAGAAGCCCATATCGCCGGTACACAACAGCATCACGCGATAAGCAAGACCTAAACGTTTGAGTATCATTTCCGCGCAATCCGTCATCCGCGCATGTTCATTCGCCGCCAAATCGGGATGAACGATCGACACCAGCTCCACCTTCTCGAATTGATGTTGGCGGATCATGCCGCGGGTATCCTTGCCGGCGGCGCCCGCCTCGGAGCGGAAGCACGGCGTCCACGCGGTGAAGCGCAGCGGCAGGCGCGCCTCGTCGAGAATCTCGCCAGCCACGAGATTGGTCAGCGGCACCTCGGCGGTCGGGATCAGCCACAGGCCGGTGGTGGTCTTGAACAGATCCTCGCTGAATTTCGGCAGCTGGCCGGTGCCGAACGCGGTCTCGTCGCGCACCAGCAGCGGCGGATTTATTTCGGTATAGCCGGACTCGTTGGTGTGGAGATCGAGCATGAACTGGCCGAGCGCCCGATGGAGCCGCGCCAGTTCGCCCGACAGCACCACGAACCGCGCGCCCGACAATTTGCCGGCGCGGGCGAAATCCATCCCGCCCAGCCCCTCGCCCAGCGCGACATGATCCTTGGGTGCGAAATCGAACACCGGCGGCGTGCCGACAACGCGCTCCAATCGGTTCGCCGTCTCGTCGGCGCCGTCGGGCACATCGTCGGCGGGGAGATTGGGATAGGTCGCGAGCTGTCCGTCGATCTTAGACCGTCGTTCAGTCACTCCCGCCTCAAGCGCAGCTTGCGTCAATTTGGTTTGAGCCGCCCGGCGCAAGAGATCGCCAATGTCTTCGCCTCTTGCCTTAGATGCTCCAATCAATTTGGCTTCTGTGTTTACGGCGGCCCTGGCTTGTTCAGCCAACGTTTGAGCTGCCCGCCAGGCGCTGTCTTGCTCAAGAATAAAAGCCGACATTGGTGCCAACCCTCGCCGCGACAGGCCACGGTCGAAGGCGTCGGGATTGTCGCGCAGCCATTTGAGATCGTGCATCGGGCCGTCACACCATCAAGCGAGGGGCCGCGTTATAAGGCGATTCGCCCGCCCCCGTCCAATGCTAGTCGAGGGGCGCACCGCCCTCATGGGCCGTCGGCGCCGTTGCATGGGGGCGGCCTTGGCAAGCGCGCGCGGTCTGCATAGATTCATCTCAATACATCGAGGGGAACCATCATGTCGCACGACACATTGCTCGAACCGCAAACCGGCCGCGACCAAGTGGGCGGCTGGGTCGCCGCGAGCATGAACTATCTCGCCGATCTCTCGATCAAGCCGGTGACGCGCAACCCGCCGCAAGGTACCGGCCAGCCACTGCGCATCGGCAATTACCAGAATTTCCCGGTGCGGGTTCACGATGCCCGACCGATCGCGGGATCACTGTCGCTCGACCGGCACGGCTTCGCGCTGACGCGTCACGACACCAGGGTCGCCGATTTCTACAATGAGGACGAGGTCCGCCGCGTCTATTATCCCGAGATGGACGCGCTGGTGAAGCGCGAGACCGGCGCGTCGCGGGTCGTGGTGTTCGACCACACCCTGCGCCATGCCGACCAGCCGGTGGCGCGGGGCTTGCGCGCGCCGGTGCAGAATGTCCACAACGACTACACCGAAAAATCGGGGCCACAGCGCGTGCGCGAATTGCTGGGCGACGAGGCGGCGGCGCCGCTGCTGAAAAAACGCTTCGCCGAATACAATGTGTGGCGGCCGATCGCTGGCCCGGTGCGGATGTGGCCGCTGGCGCTGGTCGATTCGCAGACCATGGCGCCGCAGGACCTCGCGGTGTGCGAACTGATCTACACCGACCGCACCGGCGAGATTTACCTCGGCGTCTATAACCCGGCCCATGTCTGGCATTACATTCCCAACATGGCGCGCGAGGAAGCCATCCTGATCAAATGCTATGATTCGGCGCGGGATGGCCGCGCGCGGTTCTCGCTCCACTCCGCCTTCGCCGACCCGACCACGACGCCGGACGCGCCGCCGCGCGAGAGCATCGAGATTCGCGCCTTCGCGTTCTTCGACTGATCGTCGGGCGAAAAAAATATTATTCCGGCGAAAGGAACGCTAAACTCCAAAAAATATTTCTAAAAACATTGGAGGAAGCGATGGACGAGGAAATTCCGGTCCTGATCGCCGGCGGCGGACTGGTCGGCCTATCGACCGCGATGTTCCTGGCGCGGCACGGCATCTCGTCCCTGGCGATCGAGCGGTTGCGCAATGTCTCGCCACTGCCGCGCGCCGCGCATTTCCATATGCGCACGCTTGAGCTCTATCGTGCCTGCGGCATCGAGGACGAGGTCAAGGCGCAATCACTGGTTGAGTTCGAGCCGGAAGGCGCGGTCGCCGCGTTCGACACGCTGGCGGGCAAGCAAATCGCCGCCTTCGTGCCCAGCCTCAACGAAGGGGTCGAGGCGGTCAGCCCGTCGCGCCGCCTGTTCATCACCCAGCCGGGGCTGGAGCCGATCCTGCGCCGCCGCGCTGAAAAGGCCGGCGCGCGGGTGCAAGACGGCACCGAGATTATCGGCATCGACCAGGATGCCGACGGCGTCACGGCGACGGTCAAGGATGTCGATACCGGCAAGGAGCAGAAAATCCGCGCCAAATATCTGGTCGGCGCCGACGGCGCGCACAGCGCGGTGCGCGATCTTCTGCGGATTCCGTTCGACGGGCGCGGCGTCTTCTCCAACAGCATCACGATCTATTTCCAGGCCGATGTCGCGTCGCTGATGGCCGGCCGCAATGTCAGCGTGCAGTACATCCTCAATCCCCGGCTCAGCGGCTTCTTCCGCCTCGACAAGGACATGAAATCCGGTTTTCTCTGCGTCAATACCGTCGGCGATACATCGAAGCCCGAGGCGGCCAACGCCGCCGCCGATGTCAGCGAGCCGCGCCTGATCGAGCTGGTTCGCGACGGCGTCGGTGTCGCCGACATTCCGGTCAAGATCGTGGGCGTGTCGCGCTGGCGCTCGGTCTCGGATGTCGCCCGCCATTACCAGGTCGGCCGCGCCTTCATCGCCGGCGATGCCGCTCATCTGATGCCGCCCAATGGCGGCTTCGGCGGCAATACCGGCATTCATGACGCGCACAATCTCGCCTGGAAGCTGGCCTATGCGCTGAAAGGCTGGGCGCCCGATCTTCCCTCAACTTATGAGGCGGAGCGCCGGCCGGTCGGCAAGTTCACCGTCGAGCAAGCCTATTCACGCTATGTCACGCGGTCGGCCGCTTATCTTGGCGCCAAGGATTTCGAGCCGGTGGCCCATGATTTCAACATTGAGGTCGGCTATCTCTACCACTCGCCCGCGATCCTGTCGGAGCCGGGCGACGACAAGCTTCACGAATTGCCCAGCGAATCCTTCGGCCGCCCCGGCTCGCGCGCGCCGCATCTCTGGGTCGAGCGCGACGGCCAGCGCGTCTCGACGCTCGATCTCTTCGGCACCAATTTCACCCTGCTCGCGGCGCCGGACGGCGGCGCCTGGGCGGCGGCGGCATCGCGCCTGTCGAACCCGCCGGTCGATGCGTTCGTGGTCGGCCGCGACGTGACCGACCCGGGGCGCCAATTCGCGGAGGCCTATGGCCTGTCCTCGACCGGCCCGGTGCTGGTGCGGCCCGACGGGTTCGTCGCCTGGCGCGCCAAGGACGCGGCCGCCGATCCGGACCAGGCGCTGTCGGCGGCGATGCGGACCCTGTTGATGCGCTAGCATGCGCCGCCACCCGGCGTAGAATGGCGGCGATGAGCGAGAAAATCCTGGTCACCGGCGCGCTGGGCCAGATCGGCGCCGATCTGGTGCCGGCGCTGCGCCGGCATCACGGCCAGACGGCGGTCGTTGCTAGCGATATCCGCATTCCGCAGGCCCTTGGCGCCAGCGCGTTCGAGCCGTTCGAGCTGCTGGACTGCACCCGCCTCGACCAGTTGCAGGAGGTCGTGCGCCGCCACGAGATTCGCGCGATCTATCATCTGGTGGCAATGCTGTCGGCGACGGCCGAGGACAAGCCGCAGGCGGCGTGGGCGCTCAATATGGGCGGGCTCTACAATGTGCTGGAAACGGCGCGGCAGAATCATTGCGCCGTATTCTTCCCCAGCTCCATCGGCGCGTTCGGTCCCTCGACGCCGCGCATCGCGACGCCGCAAGACACGGTGCAGCGCCCGACGACGCTCTATGGCGTCAGCAAGGTCGCCGGCGAATTGCTGTGCGATTATTACGCCAGCCGGTTCGGCACCGACGTGCGCGGCCTGCGCTTTCCGGGCCTGATCTCCCACACCGCCGCGCCGGGCGGCGGCACCACCGATTATGCCGTCGAGATTTTCTATCAGGCGGTGCGCTATCGCCACTACACCTGCTTCCTGCGGCCCGACACCGCGCTCGACATGATGTATATGCCCGACGCGACCCGCGCGATCATCGCGCTGATGGCGGCCGACCCGACGCGGCTCGTGCATCGCAACGCCTTCAACCTCACTGCGATGAATTTCACGCCGGAGCGGCTGGCGGCGGAAATCCGCAAGCATGTCGCCGACTTCGTCATCGAATACGAGATCGATCCGGCGCGGCAGGCGATCGCCGATTCCTGGCCGCGCTCCATCGACGACAGCGCGGCGCGGCACGAATGGGATTGGGCGCCGCGCTACGATATCGCGGCGATGACCCAGGACATGCTGGAACAGATCGGCGCGCGCCTCAAACGCGCCCGCGTGACAGGCGGTGACGATGCCCCATGATCGGATCGACGCGCTGTTGCGCGCGGAATTGCGGACACTGCACACCGAGGGCCGCGCCAAGGGCGCCGAGACCGTGCTGGCCGGCATCGAGGCGGCGCAAGGCGACCGGGGCCCGCGCTATCGCATCGAGGGCGAGGGCGCGTTTCTGCGCATGAACGCCAATAATTATCTGGGCCTGTCGCTGCGCGACGAGATCGTGCGCGCCGAGCATGACGGCGTCGGCCGCTTCGGCGCCGGGCCGGGGGCGGTGCGCTTCATCAGCGGCACCTGGACGGCGCATGTCGCGCTGGAGCGGCGGCTTGCCGCCTTCCATGGACGCGAGGCGGCGATGGTGTTCAGCTCCGCCTATGCCGCGATGATCGGCTTGCTGCCGCAAATCCTGCCGGCGGACAGCGCCGCGATCAGCGACGCGCTCAACCATAATTGTATCATCAACGGCATGCGCCTAGCGCGGCCGCGCGAGCGCCACGTCTATCCGCATCTCGATCTCGTGGCGCTGGAGGCGCGCCTCGCCGAGGCCGCGAAACACTGCACGCGCGCGGTCGTCGTCACCGACGGGATTTTCAGCATGCGCGGCGACCACGCGCCGCTCGACGCGATCGCCACCATCATCCGCCGCCACGATGCCGATTTCGCCGAGAATATCCTGCTGGTGGTTGATGACAGCCACGGCGTCGGCGCATTCGGCGCGACGGGGCGCGGCACCGAGGAAGTGACGGGCGCCCAGGCCGATATTCTGGTCGGGACTCTGGGCAAGGCGTTCGGCGTCAATGGCGGCTATATCGCCGCGAGCCAGCCAGTAATCGACTATCTGCGCGAGACCGCGCCGACCTATGTCTATTCCAACCCGATCTCGCCCGGCGAGGCGGCGGCGGCGGCGCGCGCCGTCGATCTCGTCGACAGTGTGACGGGAGGGATGCTGCTCGATCATCTCCATCGCATGGCGGCGCGGTTTCGCGATGGCCTGCACCGGCTCAGCTTCGAGACGCTGCCCGGCGCCCATCCGATCGTGCCGCTGTTGGTGCGCGACACAGGGCGCACCAACGCGCTGGTCGCGCATCTGCGCCGCCACCAGGTGCTGGCGACCGGCCTCGCCTATCCGGTGGTGCCGCGCGGCGACGAGGAAATCCGCTTTCAAATTTGCGCCGACCACACCGAGGCCGATATCGACGAGACGCTGTCGGTGCTGGAAACATTTTTAGGGAGCGCGCCATGATCGTTCGCAACGAAGACGGCCAGACCATCCTGATCGCGCAGACCGACCATTCCCGGCTGGTCGGCCAGTTCGCGGCGCATTGGGGCAACGGCGACTTCGCGACGCCCCGCCCCTATGAGCCCGTCGCGCGCGCGGCGGCGTTTCACGATTACGGCTGGCTGCGCTATGAGACGGCGCCGCTCTACGATGCCGTCAGCGGCGAGACGCCCGAATTCCGCAAGGCGCCCAACGATGGGCGCCAGCTCGATGGCTATCAATGGTGCGTCGATTGGCTGCTGGCCGACGATCCCTATGCCGGGCTGATCGTCAACATGCATCGCACCGGCCTGTGGCGCGGCCGCTATGGCGCGATTGCGCATCCGGGGTTTGGCGCGGCGCGCGGTCTGCCGGCGCCGGTCGAGGAATTCATCGCCAAAAACGAGGCGCGGCAGGAACGCGAGCGCGCCACCGTCGATGCCGACGAGGTCTGGACCAATTATCGGCTGCTGCAGGTCTGGGACCTGCTCGGCCTCTATTTCTGCTGCCAGGAGCCGTATCGGGATTATATCGAGCCGGTGCCGACGAGTTACGGCGGCGGCAGAGGCGATGGCGTGCGCCTGACCCTTGACCCGGTCGGCCCCGGCACGGTTGCGTTCGATCCCTACCCGCTCGACATCCGGCCGCTGACCATCCAGTTCACGCGGCGGCGACTGACGCGCGGCCCGTTCGCCGACCAAGCGGCCTTCCGCCGCGCCTATTTCCAGGCGCGGCTGGAATTGGTCGAATTCGAACTGGTCTAACTATTCCGCGGCAACGCGCGGCGCCTCGATGAACTGCGCGATGTGGCTCTTGCGCTTGAGCAAGCCTTCGCGATAGAGCGCTTCGAACTCCGCCGGCGGAAACGAGTGGGTCGAGGGCCGCGCCGCCAACGCATCCCGCCACGCCTTGAGGCGCGGGAATTTGTCGATGGCACCGGTCGGCTTGATGCGCTCCAGCATCGAATAGCGCTGAAGGAACGGCGCGTAGGATGCATCCACCAGCGAAAACGCGGCGCCGTTGAAGTACGGCCCGGCGCCCTGCTTCTCCAATGCCTTCTCCAGCCGGTCGAACGCCACCGGCACTTCGGCGACGGCCTTATCGTAGCCGGCTTTATCCATGGCATAGCCCGAGGCTGTTACGCCCTGCGCGAAGGTCGGGACATAATCGGTCCACGCCCGGTTGATGGCGCGCGCCACCGGATCGGCCGGATGGAGGCGCGGCGCGATGGTCTCGTCGAGATATTCCGCGATGGCGCTCGATTCGAACAGCGAGACGCTGTCGTCGATGCGCAGCACCGGCACCTTCTTGTGCGGCGACATGGCGAGGAACCAATCCGGCCGATTGTCGGGCTCGATATGGCGGAACTCGAACGCGATCTTTTTCTCGCGCAGCACGATGGCGGCACGCTGTACCCAGGGGCACGTCTTGAAACTGACCAGCATGTACGTCGTCATGGCGCCCTCGCGTGAAATTCCGATGCCGCCATGGTGGCATGGCGCGCGCCGGGATTGAACCGCAAATTGCGATTTCCCACATGAGGGATTATGCTGTAACGCGTTACAGGAGGTAAATCATGGCGGTCCCAGCGGAACGGATGAAGGCGATGCGTGAAAGGCGGCGCTTACGGGGCCTGCGCGAATTGCGGCTGATCGTGCCCGATCCCCATTCCCCCGCGGTACGGCGGCGCATCGCGAAACAGGTGGCCGCGCTCAACCAGGCGAATGAGAAAGACGCGCTGGATTGGATCGAGGCGGTGGCCGAGTTCGATAATGAAACGTGGTGATGTGGTCACCGTCGCAATGGCCGGCGATTACGGCAAACCGCGTCCCGCGATCATTGTCCAAACCGACGCAATGCCGGAACGTCACGCTTCCGTTGTGATATGTCCGATGACCTCTAATATCGAGACGGTGGCCGATTTTCGGCTGACGATCGAGCCCACCTCGGAGAACGGTCTGCGGGTCCGGTCACACATCATGGCCGACAAGCCAACCACGGTCCGCCGGGAACGGATCGGCCGGCGGATCGGCTATCTGACATCGGAAGACATGTCGCGGGTCAACATCGCCCTCGCCTTCGTCATGGGCATCGCCGACTAATCGCCACCTAATCCAGGGTGAAATACACCGCCTCGGGATTGCGCGACGCCTTGATGTCGTCGGGCTTCACCGCATCGGTATAGGTGTTGCCGAAGCTGGTCCGGATATAGTTCACCACCGCCGCGACCTGCGCGTCGCTGAGAAAGCCGCCGAAGCCTGGCATCGCCTTTTGCCCATAGAGAATGAGAAAGACCGGATAGCCGGCCGCGGCGAGATTCTGGTCATGCGCCAGCGCGGGATAGGCGCCGGCGCCGATCGCGCCCTTGGCGTCCGGCATGTGGCAGCCCTGGCAGATCGCGGCGTATAGGCTCTTGCCGTCCTGTTGCGGAAAGGTATTCGCCCCGACGACGCCCGCCGAATCCGCGAATGCGGTGCCGGCCGTCATCGTCAGCATCGCGGCCCCGGCAAGGGTTCCAAGCAATTTCATCGCGTCTCTCCCCTGGGCCAGCATCAGCCGGCGACCACGCGTTTGTGCAGCCGATCGATGGCGTCGAGCGATGACAGGATCGCCCCTTCCTGCCACGCATTGACGTAGGAGCAATGCTCGCCGGCGAGCACCGTCCGGCCGTCGATGGCACAGAGATTCTTGTAGTGATCCTTGCGGGTGTCGTCTTTCCACATGCCATAGCATCCGAGCGTCCAGGGCACGCGATGCCACGCCACCGCGACGCCATTGTCGAACTCGCTGGTCATCTGCGGATGAATTTGAGCGCCATAGGCGAGCGCGCGCTTGACCCGTTCCGCCGGCGGCATCGCGGTGAACTCCACGGCCGACACGCCGAACATATAGGCGCCGAGCAGCACACCCTTTCCCGGCTTCAAATAATCCGTGCTGGGATAGGAGATCTGGCCGATCGGCAGATCGGTGAAGCTGATGCCGCCATAAATCGCCTCGTCATCTTCCCAGAAGCGGCGCTTGAACTGCAGCCCGACCTTGATCGCCGGGGCGTAGGGCACGGCGTTGATCGCATCCTGCATCTTGGAAGAGAAATTGCTTTTGACCTGGCTCAGCACCGACAGTGGGATGGTGCAGACACACCAATCGGCCTTGACCTGCTGGGGCGCGCCGCCCGCGACGGAATCGACATAGGTGACGGTGACGCCGCCCTGGTTCTGCGCGATCTCCGTGACCTTGCAATTGAATTTGATGAGGTCGGACGTTTCGCGCGCGAATGCCTTGGCGATCATGTCCATGCCGCCGATCGGCTGAAACAGCGTCTGCTCATATTCATAGCTCAGCGGAAAATTCACATATTTCCACAGGCCTGAGCGCAGAATGTCGTCGCGCGAGATCGGCGTCGATGGCACCGGCGCGCCGTCGGGGCCGCCGCCGACATCCTTGTCCCAGCCGCGCATCTCGGACGCCGTCTGCCCAGCATATTTATAATTCTTGTCGAGCGCGCCCCAATGGCGCATCGCCTCCAGCAGGATTTCGCGATCTTCCTTGGTCACCGCCTGGTCGAGCTTATGCTCATTGGTCGCCTTGGCGAGCAGTTCCGCGACGTAGCCGTTGAAGTCCGACATGATGTGGCGGAACCGCTGGGGCTTGCCGCCGAAGGCCTTGCTGTTGTGCAACAGGGAATTGCCGTTCAGCTCGACGAAGGGTTGCAGCGTGACACCCAGCCGCTTGCAGTAATCCAACAGCGCGCGGTGATGATAGGGAATGCGCCACGGACCGGGATTGATGTAGAGGCCGGGGTCGAAGTCGCAATGCTGGGTGGCGCCGCCAAGCTCGGTATAGGTATCGCCGCCCCGCAAGGTCCAGGACCGGCCGCCGGCGCGATTATTGTATTCGAGGACCTGAACCTTATAGCCGGCCTTGCGCAGCTCCATCGCCGCCGTCATGCCGGCGAGCCCGGCGCCCAGGATCACCACCGAGGCGCCTTTCGGACTGCCCTCCAGTTTGATCGGCCCGGTATAGTCGGACTCCGCCGCGTGACCGAGGCTGGTCATCGCCTGATACATCACCGCCGTGCTGGTCGCGGTGCCAATCATCGTCAGCAGCGCACGGCGGCTGAAATTATTACCGATTTCGGCGTCTGACATTGTTGCGGCCCCCCTGCCGAAATTTGCGCTCAACCCCTGAGGTGTGAATCTATCGGCATTCATCACGAGAAGCCACGACGAATTGCGGATGCGGCGGCACCACAAGCGATTGCATTGCCGTGGCCGGATCAGCCTGATCCAGAACGCTCGGCGGCCGGCGGCACCGGTTGACTTATTGACACCATATGGCACATGGGACCATATACATCTCCCGATGGACGCCGAACTCCTGTTCAGCCAGCGCATCGATTACGATGACGGTGCTATCGTGGAAATGGTGATTTGGCGGGTACCGTCGCCGGTTCCGCCATCCAAACACGATCTGAAATATTCGCTGTTTTACGGCAGTGCCGGCGGCAGAGAGGTCGGTTACGACAATGAGCGCGGCAAAGGAGACCATCGCCATTTCGGCGGGACTGAAACACTCTATCGGTTCACCACGGTTGAACAATTGTTGCTGGATTTCTGGTCGGATGTGCACGCGTTACGAGGTGGCAAATGAGCAAAGTTAGAATCTCCGTCGGCGGCGACCTCGAAAAGGAAGCGACGCGCAATTTCATTGGCGCTTGGCATCGCGCCAAACGAGGCCAGCAATTCCGCGAACATCATCTTTTCTTCGAAAGCTGGGACACGCTGGCCCGCGTACTGACGGGGAAGCGCATGGACCTGCTGCGGTACGTCCGTCGCCATAAAGTCTCCAGCGTCCGCGCGCTCGCCAAAGCGTTGGGCCGCGATTACAGCAACGTCCATGCTGATGTTCATGCCTTGATAAAGGCCGGGCTGCTCGACAACGGTGCCGACGGCCTGCGTGCCGATTACGACGCGATCGAAACCAAGATCGCAATCTAAAATGCATTGCGGCATGATCCGTCTCTGGGGGCGATGGTGGCGATACCAGATTACGCAACGCTGATGCTTCCGTTACTGAAGATCGCCGGCGACGGCCAGGAACACCGCGTAGGTGACGTGATTGGTCAACTGGTGAACACCTTTTCATTAACAGAGCCGAACGGAGCCAGTTACTACCCAGCGGGACGCAAGCGGCGTTCTCGAATCGAGTTCATTGGGCGAGAAGTTATCTAGTCCAAGCTGGATTATTGGAGGCCACGAGGCGCGCGCACTTTAGAATTACCGAAAGGGGTCGTAAGGCTCTCTCCGAACAGCTCAGTCGCATAGACAGCGATTATCTGTCCAGGTTCGACGAGTTCATGGAATTCCGAGAACGCAACCGGCCGTCGCGGAATACCACGCCCGTCCAAAGTCTCGTCGTAGCCGCGGCACCACCATCGACGCAAACGCCTGACGAAGTTCTCCGGGACACTGTCGGGCAAATCGAGACTGCGCTCAGCAGGGAACTCTTGGACAGAATTCTTGCGGCTCCTCCAGCATTCTTTGAAAAATTGGTCGTCGCGCTGCTGCTTTCGATGGGCTATGGCGGATCCCGCCAAGACGCAGGGCAGATTGTCGGAGGGTCCGGAGATGGCGGCATCGACGGAATCATCGATCAGGACGCCTTGGGACTTGACCGTGTTTACATACAAGCAAAGCGGTATGCTGCCGATAGTGGCGTCAGTGAACCTGAAATTCGAGCGTTCAGCGGAAGTCTGGGCGCGGCAAAGGCCAACAAAGGAATATTCGTTACGACATCATATTTTACCCAGCCGGCACAAGGCTTTGCCGAACGACATCCCTTTAGGATCGTGCTTATCGACGGCAAGCAACTAACAGCGTTGATGATCCGCCACAATGTAGGCGCAAGGATTGATGAAACACTCTATCTGAAGAAGATAGACGAAGATTTCTTCCCTGACGAATAGCACACTCCATATTCGTCCCCCCCCGACGCACCCACACGGCGGTATCGTGGAACACCGCGCCGCCATTGGTTCGGCCGGAGGGGATAATATCGAGCGGCACCGGGGTTAACCGCCGGCCCGATCGGGGCGCAGAATCCGCACCGCGCCATCGGAATCCCCGACCAGCACCTCGGCGGCGAGGCCGACGAACAGGCCGCTCTCGATTACCCCGACCGTGGCGTCGAGCCGCGCCTGCAGGTCCGCCGGATCGCGGATCGGCGCGAAGCCGACGCAATCATAGAGGATGTTGCCGCCATCGGTGATGAAGGCGGCGCCCGCCGCGTCGCGCCGCAGCACCGGCTTGCCGCCCAGCTCGCCAAGCCGTCGTGCCGTCACCTCGTGGCCATAGGACACTACTTCGACCGGCACCGGGGCGATTTGGCCGAGGCGCTCGACCTCTTTGCTGGTGTCGGCGATGATGACGAGACGTTGCGCCGCGCTCGCGACGATCTTTTCCCGCAGCAGCGCGCCGCCCAGCCCCTTGATCAGCGCCAGCGACCCACGCTCGATCTCGTCGGCGCCGTCGATGGCGAGGTCGATCCGCACCTCGGCGGTAAGATCGATCAGTGGGATGCCGAGCCGGACCGCATTGGCCGCCGTGCGGTGCGAGGTTGGCACGCCGGTTATCCGCAAGCCCTCGGCGCGAACCCGGCGCGCCAGCGCCTCGAGCCACAGGGCGGCGGTGGTACCGGTGCCGAGGCCCAGCACCATGCCGTCCCGCACCAGGGCCGCGGCGGCTTCGGCGGCGGCGCGCTTCGCGGCGTCCTGCGGCTGGTTCGACATCGGCCTGTCGTAGGCCAAGGAGGGCGGCTATTCAACCCTGGCCGGGCAAATCCCGCCACAGGGCAGCCCCGCCCTCGATGCCGGCATCGTTCGACACCAGCGTGATGCTGGCCGGCAACTCGCCGCTGACATGGGTGGAATTGCCGCCGCCGATGAACAGATGCTCATAGTGCAGCAGCGAGAACAGAATATCGATGGTCTTCTGTACCCGCCTGTTCCAACGCTCCGCGCCGATCTTCTTCAGGGCCTTGTCGCCGATATAGTCATTATAGGTCTTCTTCTTATGCAGTGGATGTTGCGCCAGTTCGAGATGCGGCATCAGATCGCCGTCGCGGAACAGGCCCGTGCCCGCCCCGGTGCCGAGCGTCAGCACCAGCTCCAGCCCCTGCCCCGCGATGACGAACAGCCCTTGCATCTCGGCATCGTTGATCAGCTTCGCCGGCGCGCCATGGAGCCGCCGCGACAATTCCGCCGCCAGCGGAAAATCGGCCCATTGCGGCGTGCCGTAATGCGGCGCCGTCAGCACGCGATTGTCGCGCACCACACCGGGAAAGCCGATCGAGATGCGATCATAGGGCGGCAGCGGCCGCGCCAGCGCCACCAGTGCGTCGATCATCACCGCCGGGGGACACGGGTACGGCGTATCGATGCGCTGCGTTTCGGCCAGCAGATGGCCGCCGCCATCCACCACGCCGGCCTTGAGGTGGGTCCCGCCGATATCGATACCGAGGATGCCGGGCGCGGCGTCGGCACCGCGGCTCACTTGTGATAGAGCGGACCGGCGGCGGCGCGATCGAGAAACCATAGCACCTTGCCCTCCGATTGGACGCGCGCCGCCGGCAGCGCCGTGCGGCCCGCCAGCGCATCCATCACCGCGCCGCTCTTATCGACGCCGGCGACCAGAAAGGCGACGATCCGGCTGCTGGCGATCGCCGGCAGGGTCAACGTGATCCGCGCCTGAGGCCGGCCGTTATCGACCGCGGCGACCCACCGTTCATGCTCGTCCAGCAACGGCGATTCGGGCAACAGCGACGCGGTGTGGCCGTCGGCGCCCATCCCCAATAGCACCACATCGAACAGCGGCCGCGTCTCATCCTGCGCCTTCACGGTCCGCAACAGCGCGTCGTAGCGCGCCGCCGCGTCTTCAGGCGTGCCGGTCACCGGCATCGGGTGAACATGCTCGACCGGCAGCGGCGCGTCGCGCAGCAGGGTCGCGAGGCTCATGCCGAAATTGCTGTCGCGGTCGGTATAGGGGACGAACCGCTCATCGCCCCAGAATAATTGCAGCCGCTGCCACGGCACGCGGGCGTTCAGCGGCGCCGACGCCAGCAGCTCATAGAGCAGGCGCGGCGTATTGCCGCCCGCCAGCGCCACGCGAAAATCGCCGGACGAGCCGTTCATTTCCGACAGGAGCCATTCCGCGACCGACTCGGCCTGGCGCTTCGGCGTGGCGAAAATCTCGATGCGTCCGGTCATGGCCCGGTCATGGTCCGATCTTGCGCCAAGCGCGGCCGTCGCGGCGGAGCATGGCGTCGGCCTCGTCCGGCCCGGAACTGCCGGACGCATAGTCTGGGAAGCCCGGCTTCTTGGTGACGTCCCAGGCATCGAGCACCGGCTGCACCACGCGCCACGCCGCCTCGACCTGGTCGGCGCGCTGAAACAGCGTGGCATCGCCGATCAGACAATCGTAGATCAGCGTCTCATACCCGACCGCCGGCGTCTGGCGGAACCAGTCGCCGTATTTGAAATCCATCGAGACGTTTTCCAGCACCACCCGCGGGCCAGGCACCTTGGTATTGAACCGCAGGCGGATGCCTTCATTGGGCTGAATTTGCAGGATCAGCCAGTTGTCGCCCAGCCGATCGACCGGGGTCTCGCGAAACAGCTCATAGGGCGCATCCTTGAAGCGGATCGCGATCTCGGTCCAGCGCCGCGCCAATCGCTTGCCAGTGCGCAGATAGAACGGCACCCCCGCCCAGCGCCAATTGTCGATGGTGAGGCGCAGCGCGGTGAAGGTCTCGGTATTGGAATCGCGCGCGACGCCCGACTCCTCGCGATAGGCGGGCACCGATTTGCCGTCCACCGTGCCGGCGCCATACTGGCCGCGCACCGCGTCGCTGCGCGACAGGGTGCGCACCGCGGCGAACAGCTCGGCGCGCTTATCGCGCACCGCGTTGGCATCGAACGAGATCGGCGGCTCCATTGCGGTCATGGCCAGCAGTTGAAAGAGATGGTTCGGCACCATGTCGCGCAACGCGCCGGTCGGCTCATAGAAGCGCGCGCGGGTCTCGACGCCGACGGTCTCGGCGACGGTGATCTGCACATGGTCGATGCGGTCGCGATTCCACACCGGCTCGAACAGACCATTGGCGAAGCGCAGCGCCATGATGTTCTGCACGGTCTCCTTCCCTAGGAAGTGATCGATGCGATAGATCTGATTCTCGTGCAGCGTCTTAAGCACCTGGGCGTTGAGCGCGACCGCCGACGCGAAATCATGGCCGAACGGCTTTTCGATGATGACGCGCCGCCACGCCTCGCCCTGTTCCTTCACCAGCCCGGCGGCGCCCAGCCGATCCACGATGGCGCCGAAGAACCGCTCCGCCACCGCGAGATAGAACAGCACCCGGCCGCCGAACGATTCCTTGCGGTCCAGTTCCTCGATGACGGTGCCGATGCGCTTATAGGTATCGGGCGACAGGAAATCGCCGGTGACATAGCTCATCGTTCCGGCAAGCCGATTCCAGGTCGGCTCGTCGATGGCGGCCGCTTCGAACTCGCCGCCCTTCTGCTTGGTCGCCGCTTCGACGAAATCATGCAGCCCGTCGCGCCATTCCTCGGACGTGCGCTCGTTGTGATCGACGCCGATCACCGCGAATTTTTCCGGCAGCAGGCCGCTCTTGGTCAGATTGTAGAGCGCCGGCACGATCAGGCGCTTGGTCAGGTCGCCGACAGCGCCGAAGATCACCAGCGCGAAGGACGGCGCTGGCGTCGCCGGGCGATGGGCGGCATCGTGATTTTCCGGCCCGCTCATTTGGTCGGCTCCGTCCCAGGCTCGACATGTCCGCCGAAGCCGTGGCGCATCGCCGACAGCAGCTTGTCCGCCATGCCATGCTCGACGCGAGAGCGGAAGCGCGCATAGAGCGACGCCGACAGCACGTTGGCCGGCACCGCCTCCTCGATCGCGGCTTCGATGGTCCAGCGCCCCTCGCCAGAATCCGAGACATCGCCGCGATATTCATCCAGCGTCGGGTTGGCGGCGAGCGCGCTGGCGGTAAGGTCGAGCAGCCACGAGGAAATCACGCTGCCGCGCCGCCACACTTCGGCGATGTCCGGCAGGTCGAGGGTGAAGCGCTGATCTTCCGGCAGGGCCTCCGACATCTTGTTGTGCAGGATGTCGAAGCCCTCGGCATAGGCCTGCATGATGCCGTACTCGATGCCGTTATGGATCATCTTGACGAAGTGGCCCGCCCCAGCCGGCCCGGCGTGGAGATAGCCGCGCTCGACCCGCGGATCGCGGCCCTCGCGCCCCGGCGTGCGCTCGATCGAGCCGACGCCCGGCGCCAGCGCGACGAAGATGGGATCGAGCCGCGTCACTACCTCCTTGTCGCCGCCGATCATCATGCAATAGCCACGCTCCAGCCCCCACACGCCGCCGGAGGTGCCGACATCGAGATAATGCAGACCCTGCGCCGCCAGCGCGTGGGCGCGGCGGATATCATCATGATAAAAACTATTGCCGCCATCGATGACGGTGTCGCCGCGCTGGAGCAGGCCGGCGAGCTCCGTGATTGTATCCTCGGTGATCTTGCCCGCCGGCAGCATGACCCAGACGGCGCGCGGCGGTTTCAGCTTCTTCACCAGATCGGCCAAGCCCGACGACGGCACCGCCTTTTCCTTGGCCAGCGTATCGATAGCCTTCGGGTTGGCGTCATAGACGACGATTTCGTGGCCGTGCTGAATGAGGCGCCGCGTGATGTTGCCGCCCATGCGTCCCAATCCGATAATGGCAAGCTGCATCGGCGTTACCTCGCAACAGCGGCGTGAATGGCACGGGTCAGCGTGTCGAGGCCGGTTTCGACATCGCTCAAATGAACGCGCAGCGCGCGGCGCTTGCGCTCGGTCAGCACGGCGAGATCGCCTTGCGCCTGTGCCGCCTCCACCACGGCAAAACTGTATTTCTTGCCGGGCACCGCCAGATCGCGCGGGGGATCGGCGGTGATCTGCAGGAACACGCCGCTGTTCGGCCCACCCTTATAGGCTTGGCCGGTCGAGTGCAAAAAGCGCGGGCCGAAGCCGACGCAGGTCGCGCACCGCGTCGCATGCCGCAGCGCGACGCGCAGCGCCGTCAGCCGCGCCGTGTGCGCGTCGTTGCGCTCGATATAAGCGAGCACCGCCAGATAGTCGCCGGCGGCGGCCCGGGCAAAATGCGCGCGCAGAATATCGACCAGCGTCGTGCCGCCGGCAAGCGCCGCCGCATTCTCGGGATCGGCGAAGAGAGCGACGCCGTCCGCCGCGACGAACGGCTTGTCCTCCGGCAGCTTGCCGCTTTTCTCATAGGCGTCAGTCAGCGCGCGAGTCTTGAGCTTGCTGGCTTCGACATCGGGCTGGTCGAACGGATCGATGCCGATCACCGCGCCGGCGACCGCAGTCGCGACCTCGGCGAGGAAGAACACCTGGCCGAGCTGCATCACATCGTCGAGCTGGAGGCGGATCACGGGGTGGCCAGCCAGCGCCAGCACCTCGATAGCATTCGCTTGGCTATCGTCATCGTCGCTCGACAGCGCGACATAGAGGAACACGCGATCATTGCCATAATCCGCCGGCGCCGCGACCGGCTCGCCGTCGACCGGGATCAGTCCCTTGCCCTCTTTGCCGGTGGATTCGGCGAAGAGTTGCTCGAGCCAGGAGCCGAGACTGGCCAAGCCCGGTGAGGCCAGGATCGTCACCTTGTCGCGCCGAAACTGGGTGGCGAGCACGCCCAGCGTCAGTCCCAAGCGCAGCGCTGGATTGCCCTCACCCGCGCCTTGGCAAAGCCGCGCCATGGTCTCGGTCGCATCCAGCACCGCCGCGACATCGACGCCCAGCGCGGCGGCCGGCACCAAGCCGAATTTCGACAGCACCGAATAGCGCCCGCCGATCGTGGCATCGCCGAAAAATACATGGGCGAAGCCGCGCTCCCGCGCCTTGCCTTCCATCGCGGAGCCGGGATCGGTGACCGCGACGAATTGCTTGCCGATCTTGCCCGCGCGCTCGAAGAAATAATCCTCGAGGATATTGGGCTCCAGCGTGGTGCCGGATTTCGACGACACGATGAACAGCGTGCGCGCCGGATCGATCGCGCCCTCGAGCGTCGCGATCTGCGCGGGGTCGGTCGAATCCAGCATGTGGAAGCGCGGATGTCCGGCGATCCGGCTGAAGCTTCGCGCGATCACGTCGGGGCCGAGACTCGATCCGCCCATGCCGATCAGCACGATATCGGCGTAGCGCGCGGCCTCGCTTTTGAGGTTGTCGAGCGTGGCGACATCGCGCCGCTCCCGCGTCACGATATCGAGCCAACCCAGCCATTTATTCTCGTCGGCGCCGGTCCACAGGCTCTTGTCACGCGCCCACAATTTGCCGATCTTGCCGGCCTGAGTCCAATCCGCCAGCGCCGCCGCCAGCGCCTTGGTTTCCGCCGCTCCCAGCGTTTCGGTGAAACGAAGATTCGTGTCATGCCTCATGCCTGCCATCGCGAGCGCGATCTCCCGTGTTGAGGGTGCGGCTACACCTCATCCTATGTAGCGAACAAATGGTCGGTGTTAAACGTTCCGGCCCCCGAGTCGGCTGCGAGGCGTATGACAAAGAGTTCAGAATGGAACCGCGCGCGCGTCCGGATCGCGCCAGAATCGCACGACACAGGCGGCCATCGCCGCCATCATCACCCAGACCAGCATCACACAGCCGAGCCAGCCGGCACGGTGCCAGGCGACGCCGCCGACAAGGGCGCCGACGCTGCCCCCCAGATAATAAAAGGTGACGTAGAGCCCGACTGCCGACGAGCGCGCCTGAGTCGCCGCGAACGCGACATAGCCGGTGGTGACGGTCTGGCAGATGAAGCCGCTGCACGCGCACACGACGAGGCCGATGAAGATCGGCGTGACGTGCGGCACCAGCGTTAGCAGCAACCCCGCCGCCCAGGTGCCGATCATGCACAGCACGATGCCGCGCCGCCCCAGCCGCGCCACCAGCGGACCCGCCAGCGGCGTGGTGAAGATGCCGAACGCATAGGAGACGAACAACGAGCCGAGCCACCCCGCCGACAGATTGAAGGGCGGCGCCGCGAGATGGAAATTGATATAGGTGAACAGCGTGACGAAGCTGAACAGCACGCCGAACCCGACCGCGAACATCGCGAGCAGCCGCGCGTCGCGAAAATGCCGCGCCATCATCGACAGCGAATGCAGCAGGCCCTCGGCGCGCACGAAGCGTCGGTCGCCCGGCAGGGTCCAGGCGACCACAATGGCGCAGACAAGGCTGATCCCCGCCAGGATGAAAAACGCCAGCCGCCAGCCGCCGAAATCGCCGATCCAGCCGGCGAGAAAGCGTCCGAGAAAGCCGCCGAGGACGCTGCCGGTGGTATAGGTGGCGGTGACGGCGGCGATCTCCTCGCGCGGAAATTCATCGCCGATATAGGCGATCGCCACGGCGAACACCGGCGGCAGCAACAGGCCCTGAACGAAGCGCAGCGCGATGATCTGATCGAGGCTTTGCGCCGCCCCGATCAGCGCCGTCGGAATCACCAGCAGGAACAGCGCCACCAGGATCATGCGATGACGGCCGATGACATCGGCGACGACGCCGATGAACGGCGCGATCACGGTCACCGCCAGCGTGGTGGCGCTGACCGTCAGGCTGACCTGCGCCTCGCTCGCCCGGAAATAGCCCGCGAGGGTGGGCAGCAGCGCCTGGATCGCCCACAATTGCAGAAAGGCGGCGAGGCCGATAACGAAGACGCCCAGGCGGCGTCTATCGGAAAACACCTCAGTTACCTTCCCGCTTGCGGGGAAGGGCGATCATGCAAGACCGGAAATATTGTCGTGCGTCCCTCGACTGCTCGCACCGCTAGCGCGGCGCTCCGCGCTCGGGATGAGGATTTTCTTTGTGCCACATGACATATTCCTCATCCTGAGCACGCAGCCCCGATGAAATCGGGGCGAGTAGTCGAAGGACGCACCCGTCTTTTGCGACGCTTACCGCAACGAGTTGTTGAAGCGGTCGAGGGCTTCCGATCCGGGAATGAGCTCCGCATCGCCGAGTGCGTTCAGCGGCATCTCGACGGTGTTGAGATGCTCGTGCAGGTCGATCGCGTCGGGATCGAGATAGAGCAGGCCGGTCACTATTTCGCCGGCCTTTTCCCGCTCCGCGACATAGCGCATCGCCGCCGCGCGATCGCCGAGATCGTATTCGCCGGCGAGCTTGCGCAGATTAATCACCGAGCCGTCATGCTGGGTGACCGGCGCGACCGTGCCCGGCTGGTAGTCGGCCTTGATCGGCGCGCGCGGCACCATGAAATCGAGACTGTTCACCGCCTCGTTATGCTCGCGGACATAATCATAGCTCTTGGTCGAGCCGGGATGATTGTTGAAGGCGACACAGGGGCTGATGATGTCGAGGAATGCCGCGCCGCGATGCTCGACCGCCGCCTTGATCAGCGGCACCAGTTGGGTCTTGTCGCCGGAGAAGCCGCGCGCGACGAAGCTCGCGCCCAAAAGGATCGCCATCGACGCGAGGTCGATCGGCTCGTCGCTGTTGGCCTGGCCCTTCTTGCTGCGCGAGCCTTTATCGGCGGTCGCCGAGAACTGGCCCTTGGTCAGGCCATAGACGCCGTTATTCTCGACGATATAGACCATGTTGACGCCGCGCCGGATGCTGTGCGCGAACTGGCCGAGGCCGATCGACGCGCTGTCGCCATCGCCGGAGACGCCGAAATAAATCAGCTCGCGATTAGCGAGATTGGCGCCGGTCAGCACCGATGGCATGCGGCCATGGACGCTGTTGAAGCCGTGGCTCTGGCCGAGAAAATAGGTCGGGGTCTTCGATGAGCAGCCGATGCCCGACAATTTTGCGACGCGGTGCGGCGCCAGATCGAGCTCGAAGCACGCCTCGATGATCGCGGCGCTGATGGAATCATGGCCGCAGCCGGCGCACAAGGTCGAGATCGCGCCTTCATAGTCGCGATGGGTAAAGCCGAGCTGGTTGGTCGCGAGCTTCGGGTGATGGAATTTCGGCTTGGCGATATAGGTCATGGCGCGGGCGCCTTTTTGCGGAACGGCTTGACGTTGGCGGCGACCAGCTTCTTCGAGATCGCATCGACGATGAAGCGTGCGGTGATCGGCGTGCCGTCGTAATTCAGCACCGAGATCAGCCGCGCGGGATCGACATCGCCCTCATTGACGATGAGGAAGCGAAGCTGGGCATCACGATTCTGTTCGACCACGAAAATTTGGTCGTGGCGCGCGATGAAATCGAACACCGTGTCGGCGAAGGGAAAGCCCTTGAGCCGCAAGGCGTCGAGCCGCACGCCCTGTTCGGCGAAGGTATCGAGCGCCTCGTCCATCGCCGGACTGGTGGAACCGAAATAAATCACGCCCGCCTTCGCCGGCTCGGCGCCCTCGCGCAGTTCCGGCGCCGGCACCAGCGACTTCGCGGTGTTAAATTTCTTCAGCAGACGGTCCATGTTGTCGACATAGACCGGACCCTCCTCGCTGTATTTGGCATAGCGGTCTTTGGTCGTGCCGCGGGTGAAGAACGCGCCGCGCTTCGGATGCGTACCGGGCAGCGTGCGATAGGGAATGCCGTCGCCATCGACATCGAGATAGCGACCGAAATCCTTGCCCGCCTCCAGCATGTCGGCGGTCATCACCTTGCCGCGATCCATGCGGTGCGCGTCATCCCATTTGAGCGGCGGGACCAGCGATTCATTCATGCCGATATCGAGATCGAGCATGACGAAGATCGGCGTCTGCAGCCGGTCGGCGAGATCGAAGGCCAGCGCACCCATCTCGAACGCTTCCTTCGGGTCGGCCGGAAACAGCATGACATGCTTGGTGTCGCCATGGCTGGCATAGGCGCAGGACAGAAGATCGGCCTGCTGGGTGCGCGTCGGCATGCCGGTCGACGGGCCGCCGCGCTGCACATCGAACAGCACCGCCGGAATCTCGGCGAAATAGGCGAGGCCGAGAAATTCCTGCATCAGCGAGATGCCCGGCCCCGAGGTGGTGGTGAAGGCACGGCTGCCGTTCCATGCCGCGCCGATCACCATGCCGATCGAGGCGAGCTCGTCCTCGGCCTGGACGATGGCGAAGCGGTTCTTGCCAGTGGCCTTGTCCACGCGAAAGCGCCGGCAATGACGCTCGAACGATTCGGCCAGCGACGAGGAGGGCGTGATCGGATACCAGGCGCAAAAGCTGGCGCCGCCATAGACCGCGCCCAGCGCCGCCGCGTTGTTGCCGTCGATGAAGATGTGATCGCCAACCGCATCCGCACGCTCGACCTTGAGGCCGAGCGGACATTGCAGATGTTGAAGCGCGTAATCGCGCCCCATGTGCAGGGCATCGAGGTTGGGCTTGATCAGCTTGTCCTTGCCCTTGAACTGCTCGCCGATCAGCGTCTCGATCACCGCCGGGTCCATGTCCAAGAGCGCGGACAGCGCGCCGACATAGATGATGTTCTTGAACAATTGGCGCTGGCGCGAATCGGTATAGGCGCCGTTGACGATCTCGGTCAGCGGCATGCCGATGATGTTGATGTCGGGACGGAATCTCGATTGCGGGATCGGCCGGGTGGAATCATAGAACACATAGCCGCCCGGCTCGATTTCGGCGATGTCGTGATCCCAGGTCTGGGGATTCATCGGCACCATCAGATCGACGCCGCCGCGCCGTCCGCGATAGCCCTTGCCCGAGACGCGAACCTCGTACCAGGTCGGCAGGCCCTGAATGTTGGACGGGAAGATGTTGCGTGTCGCGACTGGCACGCCCATCCGCATGATCGACTTCGCGAAGAGGAGGTTCGCGCTCGCCGAGCCCGAGCCGTTCACATTGGCGAACTTGACGACGAAATCGTTCGTCGCGGTTATCGGCTGTGGCATGCGTGCTCCGCCATCGCGGTCTCCAGATAGAATTTCTGCATATCCCAGGCGCCGGTCGGACAGCGTTCGGCACATAGGCCGCAATGCAGGCAGACATCCTCGTCCTTCACCATCACGCGCCCGGTCTTGAGCGTGGTGGAGACGTATAAATCCTGGCTGAGATTGAGCGCCGGCACATGCAGCCCATGGCGCAGCGTGTCCTCGTCCTCATTGTCGGTGAAGCTGATGCAATCCATCGGACAGATATCGACGCAGGCATCGCATTCGATGCACAGGGGTGTCGAGAACACCGTCTGCACGTCGCAATTCAGGCACCGTTCGGCTTCCTTCAGCGCGAGCTGCTGGTCATAGCCCAATTCGACTTCGAGCTTGATGTCCTTCAGCGCGACATTGAGCTCGCGCAGCGGCACGCGATAGCGCTTGTCCGGCGCGATGTCGTTGTCATAGCTCCACTCGTGAATGCCCATCTTCTGGCTGGACAGATTGACCATCGGCGGCAGGCGCTCGCCGACGGGTTCGCCGCGGCAGAATTTATCGATCGAGATCGCGGCCTCGTGGCCGTGGGCAACCGCCCAAATGATATTTTTCGGCCCGAAGGCAGAATCGCCGCCGAAGAACACGTTCGGGATCGAGGATTGCATGGTCGTGGGATCGAGCTTGGGCAGGCCCCAGCGATCGAACTCCAGGCCGACATCGCGCTCGATCCACGGAAAGGCGTTTTCCTGGCCGACCGCGACCAGCACGTCGTCGCACGGAATATCGACATCGGGCTCACCCGTGGGCAACAACTGGCGGCGGCCCTTGTCGTCGTACTTCGCCGCGACCTTCTCGAACCGCATCGCCGTGAGCTTGCCCTGGGTGTGGAGAAATTCCTTCGGCACCAGGAAGTTCATGATCGGGATGCCTTCGTGCGTGGCATCCTCTTTTTCCCACGGCGAGGCCTTCATTTCCTCATAGCCGCTGCGCACCACCACGGTAACGCTGTCGCCACCCAGCCGCTTCGACGAGCGGCAGCAATCCATCGCGGTGTTGCCGCCGCCCAGCACGATGACACGCTTTCCGATATGCGTGATATGGCCAAACGACACGCTTGATAGCCAGTCGATACCAATATGGATATTGGCTGATGCTTCCTTGCGGCCCGGCAGTTCGAGGTCGCGGCCGCGCGGCGCGCCGGACCCGACGAAGATCGCGTCATAGCCCTGCGCCAGCAATCCCTTCAAACTGTCGATATGCTGGCCCAGGCGCAATTCCAACCCGAGCGCGGTGATATAGCCGACCTCCTCGTCGATCACCGATTCGGGCAAGCGGAATTTCGGGATCTGGCTGCGGATCATGCCGCCGGCCTGGCGATCGGAATCGAACACCACGCATTCATACCCGAGCGGCGCCAGATCGCGCGCCACGGTCAGCGAGGCCGGGCCGGCGCCGATCAGCGCGATCCGCTTGCCGTTCGTTTTGGCGGCGGGCGGCGGCAGCAGCGCGCGGACATCGTCCTTATTGTCGGCGGCGACGCGCTTCAGGCGGCAGATCGCCACCGGCTCCTTTTCGACGCGGCCGCGCCGGCACGCCGGCTCGCACGGCCGGTCGCAGGTGCGTCCCAGGATTCCGGGGAAAACGTTGGAATGCCAATTGATCATATAGGCGTCGGTATAACGCCCGGCCGCGATCAGCCGGATATACTCCGGAACCGGCGTGTGGGCCGGACATGCCCACTGACAATCGACGACTTTATGGAAATAATCGGGATTAGCGATGTCGGTAGGCTGCAACCCAGTTCTCCTCGACAACACCCGCCTCACGGCGCGGGCGCCATCACAACCAAACGCGCCGGCGCCCCTACCGGTCGTACAAAAATTCTGGCGTTAACCACAATCCCCGAACCGGCGAATCCCCCCAATGCATCCGCACGAACATCCGGTCAAGGCCGCCTGGGATAATACGGTTCGAGTGGGAAATCCAGCCCCATGGTGTAGCCGTCTTGCGTAACGCGTGGGCGAGACACCATGATGGGAAGCTGCCCGAACGGTCAAGAATCAATTCCGGCATTGATCGTAGCGCGGACAGGGTTAGCTTGTCCCTGAATTAACTGTTATTTTTGCCCGGTCGTCCCGTGATCCTGACATCCGTTCCGCGTGATCGGCTCGCCGCCCTTTTGGCACGATTTGCCGGGAATCTTCATGATTGGCATGCACAATCCGCCTTCGCCCGGATCGCCCATGCGGGCTCCGACCGTGCCGCCGGCGCGGCGGCCGAGCGCCATCGGCTTGAAGCGGCGCGGGTGGCGCGGCGCCTCGGCATGCGCATCGCACCGGGATCGCCCACGCGCGGCTTCGGCTGGGATGGGCGCATCCTGCGCACCGGCACCGAGGCCTATGTGCTGTTGCACGAGATCGCGCATTGGCAGATGGCGGATGCGCGCCGCCGCCGCGCGGTTGAATTCGGCCTTGGACCTGGCCCGGAGACCGGCCACCGCGCCGCCGCGGAACGCGCCACCTTGCTCACCGGCCTGGCGCGCGAGCGCGAGGAAGCGATGGCCTCGCTTCTCGGCATTTTGTGGGAGGCCGCGCTGGGCCAGCCCGCCCTCGCCTCCTTCCTCGATCAGAACTGGCTCGAGGGCGCCGGCCGTCCCGGCACCGCCGCGCATTTCGAGGCGACGCTGACGCGGCTGATGCGGGCCGGACTCGTCAACCGAGCCGGACGCCCGCTATGGTCGCGTTCGATCACGGGAAGGACCGCGCTATGACCGAACGCATCGCTTTTCTCGGCATCGGGCTGATGGGGGCGCCGATGGCTGCCAATCTGCTGAAGGCCGGGTTCACCCTAACCGCCTGGAACCGTGGCCGCGCCAAGGCCGACGCACTGGCATCGGACGGCGCCGGCGTTGCCGCGACCGCCGCCGATGCGGTGCGCGGCGCCGACATCGTCATCACCATGCTACGGGACGGCCCCGCCGTCGAGGCGGTGCTGTTCGGTGCCGAGAATGCCGCCGCCGCGCTGCGCCAAGGCGCGCTGGTCATCGACATGAGTTCGATCCCGCCGGCCACCGCGCGCGACCATGCCGCGCGCCTCGGCCAGCGTGAGGTCGCGCATCTGGACGCGCCGGTCAGCGGCGGCACCGGTGGCGCGCGCGATGGCGCGCTCGTGATCATGGCCGGCGGCGGCGCGGCGGACTTCGCGCGGGCGCGGCCGGTCTTCGCGCCGCTGGGCAAGCCGACGCTAGTCGGCGGGTCGGGCAGCGGCCAGTTGGCGAAGCTCTGCAATCAGGCGATTGTCGGCATCACCATCGGCGCGGTGGCCGAGGCGCTGTTGCTGGCGGCGGCCGGGGGCGCCGATCCCGCGGCGGTGCGCGAGGCGCTGATGGGCGGGTTCGCCGACAGCCGTATTCTGCGGGAGCATGGCCAGCGCATGCTCAATCGCCGCTTCCTGCCGGGCGCGCGGGTCAGCATGCAGATCAAGGACCTCGACACCGTGCTCGACGCGGCGCGCCAGGCCAAGCTGGACCTGCCGCTGTCGCGGCGCGTCACGGAGCTCTTCAAGCATCTCGCCGCCGATGGCGGCGCGGGATACGATCATAGCGGCCTGCTGTTGGACTTGGAGAAGCGCAACGTCCCAGCCCGGGTCGGCAGCGGCCCGGATACCTTGCCCGAGTAGGGGAAAGCCGCGCATGGCGCGAACCAGCAAGAGATCGACCGACGCGACCCGCCTGACGGGCACGTCCCTGGTCGGGGACGCGGTACGCCATGGCGTCGCGGTGAGCAATGCGTCGCTGGCGCGATTACGGGGCGGCGCGGCGACGGCGGATGCCGACAGGGTCCATCATTTCCGCACCACGCTGCGGCGGCTGCGCTCGCTGCTCTCGTCCTTCAAAGCGGTCGCGCCGCCGGCCAAGCGCATGCATCTTTCCGATCGGCTGAAGGAATTGTCCCAGCGCTATGGAAAGTCGCGCCAATGGGACGTGCTGATCGAGGCGATCGACCAGGATTTCGATGGCGGCACCGATCGAAGCCGGATCGCCGATGCCGCCAAACGGCGCCGGCGAGCCCTGACGCGCGGCGACGGGCCGCGGCTGAGCCGGGACATTGCCGCGATCGACCGCGCCATCCTTGCCGCCGACTGGCTCCACGCGCCGTCGCCGGGCGAGGCGGAATTGTGGAACGCGGCCCTCGACGATTTCGTGCCCGACCTGCTTGACCGCCAATGGCGCCGGCTGCGCCAGCGGTCGCGCCATGTCGATCTGTCCGACGCCGCCGCCTTCCATGAATTCCGCATCGCCGCGAAGAAGCATCGCTATACCATCGAATTTCTGGCGTCGCGCTATCGCAAGAAAGCGGTAAAGCCCTATCTTCGGCGGCTCGTCGCGATTCAGGACGTGCTGGGCGCGTTGCGCGACGCGCAAGCCGATGCGGAATTGCTTGGCGAGCTGGCGTTGACGCCGGCGGCGCGGGCGGCGGCGGCGGCCTGGCTGGAACGCCGTGCCGCGGCATGCCGCGCGCGATTTCCGGCCGAGAGTAAGGCGTTCCGTCGCGAGAAACCGTTCTGGGAGCAGTGACCATGCAAGTCGATATTTTCGCCGATGTGGTGTGCCCCTGGTGCTTCATCGGCAAGCGGCGGTTCGAGCGCGCGATGGCAATGCGCCCCGAGACGCCAGTCGAACTGGCGTGGCGGCCGTTTCAGCTCAATCCCGAGATGCCGCGCGACGGCGTTCCCGCCGATGAATTCTTCGCCGCGAAATTCGGCGACCTGCAGAACATGAACGAGCGGCGCGGCATAGTGGCCGAGATCGGCGCCGCGCTGGGCATCGATTTCGCGTTCGACCGCATCGCACGCGAACCCAACACGCTCGACGCCCATCGCCTCATCCGCTTCGCCTTGCGGCGCGGCAAGGCCGATGCGGTGGTGGAGGCGCTGTTCACCGGCCACTTCGTCGCCGGCCGCGACATTGGTGACCGGGCCACGCTCGCGGCCATCGCGGCCGAATCCGGCTTGGATCGGGCCGAAGCCGAACAATTCCTCGCCGGCAACGAGGAAACCGACACGATCCTGGCTGAGGAGCAAGAGGCGCGCCGCATCGGCGTTACCGCCGTGCCGTGCTATGTCTTCGAGCAACAGTATGCGGTCGCCGGCGCGCAAGAGCCGGAATTTTTCCTGCCGATCTTTGACCTCGTCCAGCGCGGCGGCGCCCCCGCGGGGAAGTAAAAAATTTGAAACCGCCACGGCGCCAAGACGCCAAGGTCAAACGACACTCCTCCTTACCGGCGAAAGCCGGTATCCATGACAATGATGGACCCCGACCTTCGTCGGGGAGGCGCTGGCGTTTAATCCCGCCGTATTCAAAAATTGCTCCGTCGTCCCTGGCGTCTTGGCGGCGCAATTTCTTTAAGCCGATACCGTAACCTTCGCCGGCACATTCTCGGCGATTTCGGCAAGTTGCTTCAGCAGGGTCGCGGTGCCGCGCAGGCGGTCGCGCGGATCGTCCCAGCTTCGCGTGACGACGAGGCGCTGATCGGGCCGCAGCCGCGCGGTGTTCGACTGGGATTGCAGGAACCGCACCAGCCCCGCCGGGTTGGCGAAGCGCTCGTTGCGAAATTGTAGCACGACCCCCTTCGGCCCGGCATCGAGCTTCTGCACGCCGGCGCGGCGACAAAGCTGCTTGATCGCGATGGTCTCCAGCAGATTATCGACCTCGGGCGGCAACGTGCCGAAGCGATCGACCAGCTCGGCGGCAAAGGAATCGAGCTCGGCGCGATTGATCAATTGCGCGATGCGGCGATAAAGCCCGAGGCGCAAATTGAGATCGGCGACATAGGCCTCGGGGATCAGCACCGGCGTGCCGAGCGTGATCTGCGGCGTCCATTCATCGGCGACTGGCTCGCCGGAGCCGCCGCGCGCATTGGCCACCGCCTCCTCCAGCAGATGCTGATAGAGCTCGATGCCGACCTCGCGGATATGGCCCGATTGCTCCTGGCCCAAGAGATTGCCGGCGCCGCGAATATCGAGATCGTGGCTCGCCAGGATGAAGCCGGCGCCGAGTTGGTCCAGCGTCTGCATCACCTCGAGGCGTTTCTGGGCCGCCTCGGTCAGCATCTTCCCCGGCGGCAGCGTGAAATAGGCATAGGCGCGCTGCTTCGAGCGCCCGATGCGGCCGCGCAACTGATAGAGCTGGGCCAGGCCGAACATGTCGGCGCGGTGCACGATCATGGTATTCGCGGTCGGGATATCGAGACCGGATTCGATGATATCGGTCGAGAGCAGCAAATCGTAATCGTGACGGTCGAACGCCGCCATCACATCTTCGAGGGCGTTCGGTGCCAGCCTTCCATGCGCCATCGCCACCTTGAGATCGGGCGCCAACTCGGTCAGCGCGCGGCGGACATCGTCGAGGTCGGCGATGCGCGGCACCACATAAAAAATCTGCCCGCCGCGATGGCGCTCGCGCTGAATCGCCTCGCGCAGCACGACGGGATCGTAGGGCAGCACGAAGCTGCGCACCGCCAGCCGGTCGATCGGCGGCGTCGCGATCACGCTCATCTCGCGCACGCCCGCCAACGCCAGTTGCAGCGTCCGCGGAATCGGTGTCGCGGTCAGCGTCAGTACATGTACATCGGTCTTGAGCTTTTTCAGCTTTTCCTTCTGCGCCACGCCGAAATGCTGTTCCTCGTCGATCACGATCAGGGCGAGATGGCGAAAAGCCACGCCCTTGCCGAGCAGGGCGTGCGTGCCGATGACGATGTCGATGCGGCCCGCGGCCAGCTCCTTCTTGGTTTCGGCGGCATCCTTGGCATTGACCATGCGCGACAATTGCCCGATACGCACCGGCAGGCCGACGAAGCGTTCGGTGAAGCGATTGTAGTGCTGGCGCGCCAGCAGCGTCGTCGGCACCACGATCGCGACCTGCGTGCCCGCCATCACCGCGACGAACGCCGCGCGCAGCGCCACCTCGGTCTTGCCGAAGCCGACATCGCCGCAGATGAGCCGGTCCATCGGCTTGCCCGATACCAAATCCTCCAGCGTGTCGAGGATCGCCTTGTCCTGATCCTCGGTCTCGGGGAAGGGGAAGCGCGCGGCGAATTCCTCGTAGAGACCCTCGGGCGCGGCGATGACCTCGCCCTGGCGAATCTGGCGCTGCGCCGCGACCGCGATCAGTTCGGCGGCGATGTCCTGAATCCGCGCCTTGACCCGTGCCTTGCGCGACTGCCAGCCGACGCCGCCAAGCTTGTCGAGCGACGCCTCCGCCATCTCGCCGCCATAGCGCGACAGCATCTCGATATTTTCGACCGGGACATAGAGCTTGTCGTCGCCCGAATAGAGAATGCGCAGGCAATCATGCGGCGCGCCGGCAACGTCGAGCGTCTCCAGCCCGTCATAGCGCCCGACACCATGATCGATATGCACGACGAGATCGCCGGGTTGCAGCGCCGAAACCTCGGCGATGAATTGCTCGGACTTGGCGCGCCGGCGCGCCGGGCGCGCCAGCCGCTCGCCGAGAATGTCCTGTTCGGTCAGCAGCATGGTTTGCGCGGTCGTATAGCCATGCTCGATCGGCAAGACCGCCGAACCGATCGCACCGGTGGGAAGGCGCTCGAAGCCGGCCCAATCGGCGACCCGGGTCGGCGTCACCACGCCATGTTCGTGCAGCAGGTTTTCAAGCCGATCCGCCGAGCCGATGCTGTAGGCGACGATCAGCACGCGCCGTCCCGCCGCGCGCTCCTGCCCAAGCCGATCGCGCACCGCATCGAAGAGATTGGCCCTGGGGTCCTGACGGGTCGCGGCGAAGCCGGCCACCGGGCGCCCCCCGGCATCGAACGAGGCGGCCCCGTCCGGCGCGCCGAAGGCGCTCAATTCGGCGACGCGGCGGGTCCGCAGCATCGCCTGCCACTCGCGCTCATCAATGGTGAATTGCTCGGGCCGCACCGGCCGATAGACCGGCTGGCCGCGCCGGGTATCGAGCCGCGCCTGATAGAAATCGTCGATGGCGGCGAGACGGTCGTGCCGGGCCGCCTCGATCGTCGCGTCCATGGTCACGGCGGCGTCGGGTAGATAATCGAACAGCGTCTCGAGCTTGTCGTAATAGAGCGGCAGCCAATGCTCCATGCCGGCGAAGCGCTGGCCGGCGCTGACATTCTCATAAAGCGCGTCGTCGTTGGCCACGGTGCCGAATTGCTCGCGATAGCGGGTGCGGAATCGCTCGATCGCCGTCTCGTCGAACAGCACCTCGCTGACCGGCTGCAACCGCACCTGATCGAGATTGCCGGTGGTACGCTGGGTCAGGGGATCGAAGCTGCGCACGGCTTCCAGATTGTCGCCGAAGAAATCGAGACGCAGCGGCTCGGCCGTGCCCGAGGGGTAGAGATCGACAATGCCGCCGCGAATGGCGAACTCGCCCGGCTCGCGCACGGTCTCGGTGCGGCGGTAGCCGTTGCGCGCCAGGAACGCGGTGAGCGCCGTCAGCGCGACGGCATCGCCAAGCTTGAGCCGCATCACGCGGTCGAGAAACGCCGCGCGCGGCGGCACGCGCTGAAGCGCGGCGTTGATGGTGGTGAGGACGATGCGGCGCTGTCCCGGCTTCGCCTCGGCGATACGCGTCAGGGTGTCGATGCGGCGGCTGACGATCTCGGGGTTGGGCGAAATTCGATCGTAGGGCAGGCAATCCCAGGCCGGACACGTCAGCACCGCGACGCCGGGATGAAAAAACGCCAGCGCCGCCGCGAGCCGCGCCATGCGCGCATCGTCGGCGCAGATGTGCAGCACCGTCTCCGCCTCGCCCGCGGCCACGATGCCGCCGAGCAGAAACGCATCATGCCCCTCCGGCGCCCCCGCGATCAGGAGATGGCCGGACGCCTCGCGGCTCTTGGCGGTGAAGAATTTACCGAGATTCGTCATGCGGCCTGAACATGGTGGACCCTTCGACGCGCAATCGGAAATCGAGCAGCATCCGGGTGACGTCGTTGCGCTGGTCGGCGCTCGGCTCCGCGCGGCGGGCCACCCAATCGTAGAGCAGGCCGTCCTGTAGTTCGAGCAGCGCCTCGAAACGGTCGAGTTGACCCGCATCGAACGCGGCGAGGTGCCGTTCGGCGAAGCCGGTCAACAGCAATCCTTCCTCGCGCGTGCCGCGATGCTGGGCTCTGAACAATAGCTTTTTGCGGCGGACCGATTCCGGATCGCCCATGCCGTACTCTCCGATTTAGGCTACGATATAGAGACAGATTGCCGTTGTCTCAACCGCGAGAACCGCTTGCGTCCGGAAATATTGTTCCCGCTGTTCGCTCCCCTCACCTCTCTGGCCGGGGTTGGGCCGCGCTATGCCGCGTTGCTGGCGGAGCTGGCGGGGCCGCATCTCGTCGATCTGCTGTTTTACCTGCCCAGCAGCCTGATCGACCGCCGCTTTTCGCCCACGGTCCGCGACGCCCCCGAGGACCGCATCGCCACGCTGACCGTGACGGTGGAGGGGCACCAGCCATCACAGCACCCGCGCCGGCCCTATCGCGTGCGCTGTCGCGACGCGACCGGATTCCTGCATCTCGTGTTCTTTCATGTGAAGGGCGACTATCTGACGCGGCTGTTGCCGGTCGGCTCGACGCGCATCGTCAGCGGCCGGATCGAGCGGTTCAACAACGAAATCCAGATGAATCACCCCGACCACATCGTGGCGCCGGACGCGCGCGACACGCTGAAGCCGATCGAGCCGGTCTATCCGCTGACCGCGGGCCTGCCGCTGCGCACCGTGCAGAAGGGCGTGGCGCTGGCCTTGTCGCGCGCCAGCGACCTGCCGGAATGGATCGAGCCCAGCCTCAAGGCGCAACGCCACTGGCCCGATTGGAAGGCGGCGCTCGACAGCGCCCACGCACCGGAAAGCGAAGAGGATTTGGCGCCGACGACCCTGTCGCGCCAGCGCCTCGCCTATGACGAGCTGCTGGCGAACCAGCTTGCCATTCTGCTGCTGCGCGCCCACACGCGGCGCCTGCCTGGCCGCGCCATCAAGGTCGCCGGAACCCTGCGCGAGCGGGTGCTTGGCGCTCTGCCCTTCGCGCTGACCAACTCGCAGCGCCACGCGATCGCCGAGATCGCCGGCGACATGGCGGCGCCCAACCGCATGCTGCGGCTGCTCCAGGGCGATGTCGGCAGCGGCAAGACCCTGGTGGCGCTGATGGCGATGCTCGACGCGGTCGAGGCGGGAAGCCAGGCGGCGCTGATGGCGCCGACGGAAATCCTGGCGCGCCAGCATTACGCCACCCTGGTGGCGCTGGCGGAGCCGGCGGGGGTCGAGGTCGCCCTGCTCACGGGACGCGAAAAGGGCCGCGCGCGCGAGGCCATTCTGTTGCGTCTCGCCTCGGGCGATATCGGCATCGTGGTCGGCACGCACGCACTGTTTTCGCAAGATGTCGCGTTCAACAATCTGGCGCTCGCCGTCATCGACGAGCAGCATCGCTTCGGCGTCGAGCAGCGCATCGCGCTATCCAACAAGGGCAAGGGCATCGACATTCTGGTGATGACCGCGACGCCAATCCCGCGCACGCTGATGCTGACCGCCTATGGCGATCTTGATTCGTCGCGGCTGACCGAAAAGCCGGCGGGCCGGCGGCCGATCGCCACCCGGACCATTCCCCTGTCGCGGCTCGAGGAAGTAATCGGGGCGGCGCGGCGCGCGCTCGACACCGGCGCCAAAATCTATTGGATTTGCCCGCTGGTCGAGGAATCGGAGCAGATCGATCTCGCCGCCGCCGAGGAACGCTTCGCGCAGCTAAAGGAATTGTTCGGCGAACGCGTCGCCTTGGTTCATGGCCGGATCAAGGGCGCCGAGCGCGACCGCGTGATGGAGGGGTTCGCGCACGGTCCGATCGGGCTGCTGGTAGCGACCACCGTAATCGAGGTCGGGGTCGATGTGCCCGACGCCACCGTGATGGTGATCGAGCATGCCGAGCGGTTCGGCCTGGCGCAGCTTCATCAGTTGCGCGGCCGCGTCGGACGCGGCACCAAGCCGTCGAGCTGCCTGCTGCTCTACGCGGCGCCGTTGAGCGAGACCGCCAAGGCGCGGCTCGCCATTCTGCGCGAGACCGAGGATGGATTCCGCATCGCCGATGAGGATTTGCGGCTGCGCGGCGCCGGCGAGGTGCTGGGCACCCGGCAAAGCGGCATGCCGGCGATGCGGCTGGTCGATCTCGCCGCGCATGGCGCCCTCATTCCCGTCGCGCGCGATGATGCGCGCCTCGCGCTGGAACGCGATCCCGAATTAAAATCGGAGCGCGGGCTGGCGCTACGCATCCTGCTCTATCTGTTCGAGCGCGATCAGGCGGCCGGCTATCTGCGATCGGGCTAGCGCGGCGGGGCGGTGCCGAGCGCGAGGTCGGCGAATTCGCCTTCGAGATACATCAGGTGCTTATGCATGTCGCCGATGCGGATGTCCTGCACCTGGCCGATCAGGATCGAATGGCTGGCATAGACGATGGCCTGATCGAGTGTGCAGTCGAACGCAACGATGGCCTCGCTCAGCGCCGGCGCGCCGGTCGTGAGTTCGACCCATTTGTCGGAGGTGAAGCGGCGCGGACGATCCTCCGGCTTGCGAGACGCGAACAGCCGCGCCAGCTCGATCCGGTCGTGCGGCAGCACATTGATGCAAAACGCCTTCGATTCCAGCATGGCGCGATGCGCCGACGCCTCGCGATTGACGCAGGTCAGCAGCGAGGGCGGGTCCGCCGACAGCGACGTCACCGCGGTCGCGGTCAGGCCGAGATAGTTGCCGTCATGCTTGCAGGTGACCAGCGTCACCGCGGCGGGCAAGCGCCGCATGCCGAGCCTAAAATTCTCCGCCGTGATCATGCGCTCCCCTTTGCCGCGCGTCAGTCGGCGGCGGCGAATACCCGCTCGAAGAAATCCATCTCGGTCTTGCGCCATTGCGCCCCCTGACCGACGGTCGCGTCGAAGACGACGTAATTGTCCTTGGCCGGATCGTAGGCCGGCCAAGTCAGACCGCCGCCATTCGGGTCGCCGGTGGTCGCGAAGCGCACCCACGCCCCCATCATGGTCTCCGACAATGCCTGGTCGGTGGCATCGGTCGGCACGTCGGCGCCGAAGAAATGCTGGTCCAGCGTGCCGAACACATAAGGCACTTCCTCGACATGGCTAGGCGGCGTCGCCTTGCCGCCCCGGCGCCGCGTGAAGAGATAGCGATAGGTGTGCTTCTCGTCCTTGGCATTGAGGCGCGCGAGGCCGCGCACCCCCAAATTGAACAGCGAGTCCGCCAAGAACGCGGCGACCGCGTCCAGCCCCTCGGCGTCATTGCTGGCGGGATAGAGCTTGGCGGCCTCGTCGGCGAATTTGCCGAAGCCGCCCTTGAGAAAGCCCTGATAATCGGCGTGGGTTTTGACCGGCATGCGGCCGACGAAGAAGGTGCCTTCCTGCTCGACGCCGCCGATCAGCATCGGCACCTTGGCGAAGCGTCCGGCGAGCAGCGCCGCGCGCTCATCCTCGGGAAAGGCCCAGCCGTCGGTGATCATGCGCACCGGCTGCGGCGCGGTTAGCGCGCCGGGTGGGCCACCGATCTGGAACCCTTTGGGAAACAATTCCGCCGCCGGCGCCGCGCGCAGGGCGGCGATGTCGCCGCCGACCACCGCGACCGCCGCCTTTTCGGCATCGGCCAGCGTGTAGTTCCGACGCAGGATCGCCGGGCTTTGCAGGATGGCGCGGTGGAACAGGCCCTTGCTCAAGGGCGACAGCAGATGCTCGGCGACCGAGACGGCGCCGGCACTCTCGCCAAAGATGGTGACGTTGTTGGGATCGCCGCCGAAGCCGGCGATATTCTCGCGCACCCATTTCAGCGCCGCGACCTGGTCGAGAAATCCGTAATTGCCCGACGAGTGGTTCGGCGATTCCCGGGTCAGCGCCGGATGCGCCATGAAGCCGAAGATGCCGACGCGGTAATTGACGGTGACGACCACCGCGCCCTTGCGCGCCAGCGCCTCGCCTTCATAGATCGGGATCGAGCCCGAGCCGAGCTGGAACCCGCCGCCATAGAACCACACCATCACCGGCAGCTTTCCCGCCCCCGGCGCGGGGGTCCAGACATTGAGCGTCAGGCAATCCTCGCTGATCTTCGGCCCGCGCACTTCGATATTGGGCATCTGCACCGGATCGTCGCCAAAGGCGGTGCAGGCGCGCACACCCGACCACGATGCCGCCTTCTGGGGCGGCTTCCAGCGCAGATCGCCGACCGGCGGCGCGGCGAAGGGAATGCCCTTGAAGGCGATGACATCGGAGCCGGAGCCGGAAACCTGGCCGGATTCGGTGCGGACCGTGGCGGGCATATCTGCCTCCCTCGCTTTTGTTATTGCCAGTAGACGAAGGCCATCGCATTGCCGGTGCCGGCTTCGGAGCGATAGCAGGGAACGTAATCGACCAGATTCATCTTCATGCCGCGATTCATCATGATGCCCGCGACCGGAATCCAGTTCTTCATTTCCGACGAGCCGGAGCGGAACCGATCCGCCGGAATGTTGACCAGCGCGTTCTCGTCATTGTTCTTCATGCCCTCGATCAGGGCCATGTCCAGCTCTTCATCGACCACGAAATGCGACAGGCCGCCCGACGCGAACACCGCGACGCGCGCATCCGACGGCCAGCTTTCGATGGCCTGGGCCACGATCTTGCCCATCTCCAGGCAGCGATGCGTCGAGGGCTGGTTTGGTGGATAGAACGTATTCACGAACACCGGCACGTTGGGCACCACCTTGTCGCTCATGATCTTGCGATAGACGAAGCCGAAGGCGTGCGGAATGCCGGTATTGTTGCCGCCCTTCGGTAAATGCTTCGCGGTCGCGACATCGAACTCGTTTTCCATCAGCGTCTTGATGATGTGCTGGCCGAGTTCCGGCAGGCCCGGATAGGTCTGCGGCGTGTCGGGATGATGGCTCTTCTCGGCGATCTGGATGCCCGGCGGCATGCGATTGCGCTGTTCCTCGGTGAAGGGCGCGTTCTCGATGGTCTCGCCGTAATAGACCATGAAGGTCGGGATGTTCTGGTCGGTGAAGATTTCCATCTGGTCGTTGCCGACGATGACCGCGACATCGGGTTTGACCTCGTCCCATTTCTTCCGCAGCGTCGCCAGCGCGACCTGACAGGCGGCGTACCGCTTGGTCCGCTCCTCGAGGGAACTCTTATGGGCCAGATCCTCGGCCACGCGCATCTTGGCCAGCTCATCGAAACTATAGGTGCCGCCGCGAAAGGGATGCGTCGATTTGCGGTCGTCGGCGGCGCGCAGATGCCACATATCCGGCGGCGTTGACAGCAGCGGGCCGTGCGAGGTCGCGATACCCAGAACGATTTTCGCCATGTCGGTCTTGCCCATTCAGCCGTTAAAAGGGAAGTGATGTCTTATATCGGTCTTTCGCTTGGCGAAGCAACAGGCCCCATGTCAGCCCTGCCCCGCCCGCGGTGGGACTGGGACATTCACAGTACAGCCGCGAAAATGTGATCGGATGGCATCCCAACCGTGACTATGGTGGCCGGGTTAGTCGTCTAAGAGCCCTTTGTCGCGAGGCCCGCTTTGTCGCAACGTCATCCCCGCCTAGCCGCCATCGCCACCGCCGTGCCGCCTTATGCGCTGGGCCAGGAGGAGGTTACGCGGCGCGCGCGGATGCTGTATGCCCAGCTCGGCGCCGCCGATACCGACCGGTTGATGCCGGTATTCGCCAATTCCAATATCGAGCGCCGCTATTCCTGCGTGCCGATCGAGTGGTACGGCGAGCCGCGCGGCTGGACCGAGCGCAACGCGCTCTATCTCGATCATGCCCAATCGCTGTTGGAAAAGGCGGCGCGCGATTGCCTCGACCGCGCCGGCTTGACGCCGCGTGACGTCGACGCCGTGGTAACGGTGTCCACCACGGGCATCGCGACCCCCAGCCTCGGCGCCATGCTCAGCAACCGCATGGGCATGCGGCCCGACGTGAAGCGGCTGCCGATCTTCGGCCTCGGCTGTGCCGGCGGCGTGCTCGGCCTGGCGCGGGCGGCGGATTGGGCGCGGGCGATGCCGGGGTCGAACGTGCTCTATCTCGTGGTCGAGCTATGCGCGCTGTCGTTCCGGCGCAATGACACCAGCAAGAGCAATATCGTCGCCACCGCCTTGTTCGGCGACGGCGCCGCGGCCGCCCTCCTGTCGAGCGACGATGCCATCGACGGCATCGCCTTCGGTCCGAGCGGCGAACACTTATTTCCTGATACCCTCGGGATCATGGGATGGGATGTCGGTGATGATGGATTGAAGGCCGTATTCTCACGCGATATTCCGGCGCTGGTCCGGCGCGAGATGCGCGGCAGCACCACCGCCTTTCTCGAGCGGCACGGCTTGGCGCTCAGCGACATCGCGCGCTTCGTCTGCCATCCCGGCGGCACCAAGGTGGTGGCGGCGCTGGAAGAAGCCTTCGCGATTCCCGAGAATACGCTGTCGGTCGAGCGCGGGGTGCTGCGCGACTATGGCAACATGTCGGCGGCGACGCTGCTGTTCGTGCTGGAGCGGGTGATCCGCGAGCAGCCGACGGGCCGGCTGCTGCTGACCGCCATGGGTCCTGGCTTCACCGCCGGCTTCCAATTGATGGAAGCGCCGTCGGCGTGAGCGCGCTCGGTATTGTCCTGATCCTCGTTGCGCTTCAGCGGCTCGGCGAGCTGGCCTATGCCGCCCGCAATACCCGCGCCCTTCTGGCGCGAGGGGCCGTCGAGCATGGCCGCCGCCATTATCCGCTGATCGTGGCGCTGCACGCCGCCTGGCTGGTGTCGCTGGTGGTGTTCGTGCCGTGGCACACGCCGCCGGATTGGGGATGGCTCGTTATATTCATCGCCTTGCAGGCGGCGCGCCTGTGGGTGGTCGTCAGCCTCGGCCCGCATTGGACCACGCGCATCATCGTCCTGCCCGGCGCCAATCGGGCACGGCGCGGCCCCTATCGCTGGATTCGCCATCCCAACTATTGCGTGGTGGCGGCCGAGATCGCGGTACTGCCGCTGGTCTTCGGCGCGTGGCAAATCGCCCTGATTTTCACGCTGCTGAACGCCGCCATGCTAGCGTGGCGCATTCATGTCGAAAGCGGCGCGCTCGGCGGGGCCGCGCCGCCTAACGCAAAATTTCGGCCTCGGTGACGATGACATCCAGTCGCTGATCGAAGGGCTGCGGATGGATGGTCTCTAGGCGCGAGAATTCGAACCCGATGCCGATGGCATAGGCGCGCGGCGAGAATGTCACCAGCGTGCGGTCGTAATAGCCACCGCCATAGCCGAGGCGATAGCATTCGGCATCGAAGCCGACCACCGGCGCCAGGACGATTTGCGGCGCCACGACCGCGCCATCGCGCGGCACCGGAATGTTCCAGATACCGTCGACCATCGCCGCGTCCGGGGTCCATAGGCGAAACTCCAGCGGCGATTTTTTCTGCACCACGACGGGCAGCGCCGCCTGCCAGCCCTGGTCAAGCAGGTCGCGTATCAAATGCCGCGGATCGAACTCGCCGCGAAACGGCCAATAGAAGCTGATGATCGACGGCGCATGCGGCGCCAGTACCGCGCGCAGATTGGCGTCGATCGCGGCACTCCAGGCGCGCCGATTGTCGGACGCGATCGCCTGGCGCCGGGCGATGAGGTCGGCGCGGCGCTCCTTGCGCCACGCCGGGACATTTTCCATTAAAACAGACCCGAGATGCGGCCATCCGCCCCGACCGTGATGTTGGTGGCCGACGGCACCCGCGGCAGGCCGGGCATGGTCATGACCTCGCCACAGATCACCACGATGAATTCCGCGCCCGCCGATAGGCGCACCTCGCGGATCGGCAGTTGAAATCCGCTGGCCGCGCCCTTGGCATTCACGTCGGTCGAGAAGCTGTACTGGGTCTTGGCCATGCACACCGGCAGATTGCCGAAACCCGCCGCCTCGAATTCCTTGAGCCGGGCCGCGACGCCTGCTTCCGGCACCACGCCGGCGGCGCCATAGAGCTGGGTCGCGATGGTCTTCACCTTTTCCAGCAACGGCATTTCGTCGGGATAGAGCACCTTGAAATTCGCAGGCGTGGTTTCGAGCGTCTTCAGCACTACCCGGCCCAATTCCTCCGAACCTTCGCTGCCGGTCGCCCAATGGTCCGCGATCACCGCCTCGACGCCATGCGCGGCGCAGAGTTGCTTCACCAGATCGTGCTCGGCCTTGGTATCGGTGGAAAAGCGATTGACCGACACCACCGCCGGCACGCCGAACTTCTTCACGTTCTGCAAATGGCGATCGAGATTGGCGAAGCCCTTGCGCAGCGCCTCGATATTCTCGTGCTTCAAATCCTCCTTGGCGACGCCGCCGTGCATCTTCAGCGCGCGAACCGTCGCCACGATCACCGCGCAATCAGGCGCGATGCCGGCCTTGCGGCATTTGATGTCCATGAATTTCTCGGCGCCGAGATCGGCACCGAAGCCGGCCTCGGTGACGGTGTAATCGGCGAGCTTCAGCCCCGCCATGGTCGCCGATACCGAGTTGCAACCATGGGCGATATTGGCGAACGGGCCGCCATGGATAAACGCAGGATTGCCTTCCAGCGTCTGTACCAGATTGGGCGCGATCGCATCCTTCAACAGCGCCGCCATCGCGCCCTCGGCCTTCAAATCCTTGGCGCGGACCAGCTTGCGATCGCGGGTCTGGCCAATCACGATATTGCCGAGCCGGCGCTTCAAATCCTCGAGCCCGGTGGCGAGGCAGAAGATCGCCATCACCTCCGAGGCGACCACGATGTCGAACCCGGCCTCCCGCGGATAGCCATTGGCGACGCCGCCGAGCGAGGTCACGATCTCGCGCAGCGCGCGATCGTTCATGTCGATGCCACGCCGCCAGGTCACGCGCCGCGTGTCGATGTCGAGCTCGTTGCCCCAATAGATGTGATTGTCGATCATCGCGGCCAAGAGATTGTTGGCGGCGCCGATGGCGTGGAAATCGCCGGTGAAGTGGAGATTGATGTCCTCCATCGGCACCACTTGGGCATAGCCGCCGCCGGCGGCCCCACCCTTCATGCCGAAGCACGGACCCATCGATGGTTCCCGCAGGCAGATCACCGCGCGCTTGCCGAGCCGGTTGAGCGCATCGCCGAGCCCGACCGTCGTGGTGGTCTTGCCCTCGCCCGCCGGGGTCGGCGTCATCGCCGTCACCAGGATCAGCTTGCTGCCCGGCCGCCGCTGCAGCCCGTTGAGATAGTCGAGCGAGACCTTGGTCTTGAAATGGCCATAGGGTTCAAGCTGGCGCGCCTCGATGCCGAGCTTCTCCCGCGCGACATCGACGATGAGCCGCATCTTCGCGGCCTGCGCGATCTCGATATCGCTTTTCGGATGGGCGTGCTGGTCGTGGCTAGTCATGGCTTTCCTCGCTCGGCTCGGGATTGCTAGCAAAATCCCTAGAAACTGCCCACTTCTCAAGAGGCAATTTATCGTGGGCAGTGGACACCGACCAATTCCCGCATGATCATCGCATGATCACCTGCCGGTTGACCCCCGGCTGAGCCGTGCCTATGGTGCCGCCCCTCCACGAAAGCCAAGAGCCTGTAGCTCAGCCGGTAGAGCATCTGACTTTTAATCAGGAGGTCGCGGGTTCGAATCCCGCCGGGCTCACCAATTTTATAAGAAAAATCAATAGCTTGACCTAGTGGGTGAATAGCACACTTCCGATTTTTCAGCCGGGGGACACAATCGGGGACACGAAACAGTGGCCGGCGCGGGGTCGTTCACTCGTTCGAATAACGTGGCTGAGACCTAGCTAGCAGCTCATAGCCCGAAGGCCCCCGCTCACTCGGCGTTCTGCGCCTGCCACTAGCATCTTGGGTGAGGGCACCAAGCTTCGTCTACGCTACGCTTGCATAGGCTGTAATTGGCGATTCGATTTTCAACCATTGCGGAAATCCCCGAATCGCGAGCCTCAATACCCCCTTAAGATGCACCGGCGGATTTCCGCCCAAGAAGGGAAACGAATAGCCATGCACCTCAAATCCACCTGCCCGTTGTTGGTTGTCATCATCCTGGTAGGCGGCTGCGAGATCGCGCATGCGCAGCTTCGCGCGCCCGTGATCGACGTGAACAATGAGTTCGGCATCGCGGCACAGGGGTTCATGCAGTCCTACAGCGAGACGGTCATGTCTCGTACCTTCGATAGTGAGAACGGCACCGTTCCGGGTTTCGAAGTGAAGGCTTCCACGATGCAAAATGGCTTCGGCATCGACAACATCTATGCCGGCATCCGCTATCAGTTCGATCAGGGCAACGTCGCCTATAACGGCGCCAACTTATTCACCCGCGCGCCGCTCCAGGGCACCACGAACTATTCAGTCAGTGATCTCGGGATTGAATTGGGAAAGGGCTTTCTCCTTTCGGAAAACGTCTTGATCACGCCCTTCGTACAGGGCGGCTGGCGTGATTGGCGACGGGCGCTGAGCGCCGCGCAGGTCGAGGATTACACGCACTATTACGTCGGCGGCGGCGTGCGCGGCGACCTCGGGATCACGCCGCGGATGGTGTTGACCGGCAGGCTCGGCATCGCCGAAACATTTGACCCAAGTATGACCGCGACCGCATCCCCCGGTTTGGGATTGCCGCCGCGCATGACTTTTGCGTTGGGCAGCGCGCCGCTCTTTCAGGCCGGTGTCGGCGCGGACTACCGGTTCTACCAGCAAATCCACCTCTACGGCGGTGTCGATTACAGTCATTTCAGCTATGGCTCCAGCGCCATTAACAGTCTGGGCTTCAACGAACCGTCCAGCACGAGCGACGAAGTCGTGTTTCGTCTCGGCCTCGCTTATCAGTTCCTATAGGCATTACACCCAATTACACGCCAGCGCCCCGCCCTCGTTAAGCGAGATCGGCCCGAGTGGACATGATTGCCCAGACTTAGGTCGCCGACGATTAGTATGGCTGCGTTTCATTTTATATTACGCAAAGGAAACCCTTGCTGCGTCATGCATTTGTCGAACTGAAAGAGGGCCACCGAAGTGCCATTATTCTCAACATTGCCAGTAACGGGATTGTAGAAAGCATCGAAGTTCCGTATAATCGGATTGTTATAATTTCCGCTATTATCGGGAGTATTGCGAGCAATCCCTACGCAATAGGTTATTACAGTGTTTATGTCGGCTGCATTGGCTTGGTTGGAAAGAAGAAAAGCTAGCGCAGTCAGCAAAATTGCGGCGCCCGCTTTTATGTTCATCGTCAATTCTCCAGCAAGCGCGTTATGCTCGATTGTCGTGGCCCCAACGGGGGCGCGCAGCCGGCCAAACAGTCCAATGATCAGCAACCAAGAAGACGAAGTGCGCATGGCGACGCTCCATAGAGAAAATCTCGCCGAACATTCTCCAAGTTGCCAACTAAACAATGGTTAATTTGGATTCGAAATTTGACGTAGGCGATTTTATTGGAAATTTTTGCCTATCGTGAATCCGTGCTATCGCAATGCTTCGTTCCGGCAAAAAAGAAGGCTACCCCCCGGTAGTCAGACGAACCGCTATAAAAGGATAGCTTCGGCCAAGCCGATCAACGAATTCCGCCGATGGACGCATAACCGAATCTGCTGCATTGTGCTCGCTCCGTGTCCCCGGCTGCGGTCAGTGGGCGGAAAAGTCAGGCAAACCGCCGCGAACCCGCTGAGGTAATGTCAGCGGCCCCGCTCGCGGGTGGTAGAGCGCGCGGGATAGATCGCCCGTGCACTTATACCAGCGGGTCGAGCACCACACACACGCCCACGCGCCCGCTCCACGCCCCACGCGGGCCCGCACCACGCACGCGATGCCACTTGCTCACCAGCGGGCCGGGGAAATGGCGATAGCGTCGATTTTAACGACGTGGCGGAAGGCGGCGGCGTCCCGATGCGGGCACACTGTTAGCCCTCGGGATCGGCATTGACGCTTCGTGGCGCATCGGCATCGCCTTCCGCTTTGGCGTACGGCGTTACGTCAGTTAGGCCGGCAAGGAAATCCTCGACTGTGCGACCGCGCGGCTCACCTGAAGCGTTGCGGCTCATGATGGGGCCATGGCCGCGATCCACCAGCTCGCGGGCAGCGCCGAGCCGGACCTGCTCAGACCCTGCGCTCTGCGCCAGCTCAATGAGCACGCCAACGCCAATGCTTGCTGCGGCGCTCAGTTTGTTGCTGATTTCGTCCCGCAATGCCGCGAGAATTTTGTGGTGATGCAACAGCTCGTATGCCCGAGACTTGGCTTGGGCGCGGTCGCCATCGCCGTAGCCAGCGGCCAGGGCAGCCTGGATCGCGCCGTCACGTTGGGTGCCTCGTTCCATGTAAGCCTGAACGAACTTGGCCTGCCGCTCGGTGAGGTCAGCGAGGGTGACGCTTTCGCGATAGGCGACGAGCTGGCTATTCACGGCATTTTCTCCTTTAGGGACAGCGGTTAGGCGCGCACGGGCGGCGCCGGGGGCCGGACGTGACGAAGGACGCGATGAACGGCGCCTGAACGGAGGCCACGCGGCACGAATCGGCGGGTTTGGCGGGTTTACTCTGGGCGCTATATAAATATACATATTAACTACTTCTCCTATTTTTGACATATTAGAATAGGGCCGGAAGTAAACCCGCCAAACCCGCCGATCTATACCTTAATGAGCCGCCATTCAGCCGCCCCGGCGTGGCTGTTGTCACCCGCCCTGGCCAGCCTCCACCTACTCGCGATCATGCCGGCATGCGCCGCGAGGTAGTTCCCCATTTTCTTGGCATTGAGCATGTCCCGCCCGATTTGGCCGGCGCGGATTTGGCTATCGGTCGCTTCGCACGCCGCGACGAACAGTTCCATGTCGGCACGGCCAGGCTTCGCTATATCGTGAAGGTCGGCAATATCCCTGACCGTGAAGCGGCGTGACCCAAACACCTTGGCGAATAGAGAGATCAGCCGCTCGGCCGCCTCACGGTCGGGATCAGACGCCTCCACCACGGCCCGCGTTAAGAGCGGGTCCGCCGCGCCGGCCCATAGCAGCGGGAAATGGACGAAACGCTGCCAATCGTGAAAGCGCCATGCCGGGGCCTTCACCTTCGGGCAACCTGCGGCAAAGTAGGCTCGCATAATCGTCAGTGCGGCGCCGACTAGCTCGGGTCGGCCGCTCTTTACCTCGTCCAACGGGTCGAAATCGAATGTCCGGGTCTCAGGATGCGCTATGTTGGGTTCGATATGGCAGACCAGCGCCCGCGTGGTGATATCACCCTTGAAAACGAGATTGTTGCCGGTCACGAGGAACGTTGTTGTGGTGGGAACTTCGACCGTCTTGTTTAGTGACAGAATGCGGTCCTTGAAGATCGCGCCGGTCAGCACTTGGCACATGATGTCGCTTTCGATGGGCCGGGTGCAGTTATCGACCAGCGCGACGGGATCGCCGCTCAGCAGAAGGGAAGTTATTCGCTTGCGTTCCTCCTCGCGGTCCCGAGCTTGCGGCATGGAGGCGGGCGTATGCCCCGTGGCGACGTAGCCGACAATCTCGGCCGCCTTGGTCTTGCCCGATCCCGCTGCCGTGGCGCTGAACCCAAATAGAGGCGCGCTCGGCAGCACCGGGCGCACGAGCGCCGTTATCACGGCGGCGGCCCACACAGCCTTGGCTTCCGGCGTGAACGGGTATGTGCGCATCGGACGGCATAACCGCTCATACGCGGCGCATGCCTCGTCCCGCGACGGCTTGTCCGCTATACGGGGAAATTCGACGCTGGGCAGGTACAGCAGTTGCGAAGCGGCGTCGTAGCCCGGCGTTTGCAACACTGTCCCGTTCGTGCGGAGCGTCGGTGCCTCGACAATCCGCCGCAGTCCAGGGACGCGCCAACCGTCGGCTTTGTCCAGATAATGCTCCGCCAGGACGGGCGTGCAGTCTGCCTCCACCGGCCCTTTTTTAGATCGGCCATCCGATTTCAGGAACGTTGCGGCACGCGAGGCGAGTTGCTGGCACGGCCGCACTTCCATGACGCGGATGACCGGGGCGACATCGGTACGTGTTATGCCCTCCTCGGTTACGTGGCCTGTGCCCAAGTCTGCTATCCGGGCGGTTTCGCCGGCGTTCGCAACGCGCACAAGGACACCCGCGCGCTGATAGACCGGCTCCCCCGAGGCGACGAAGGCCGCGTCCAGTTCCTCCAGGCTCTCATTGAGCTTGCCGCTCTTGAGCGTGATCACAGGCTTACCTGGGGCCGGCTCGGCGGCCAGCAGCATTAGCTCGGTGCGTTCGGCGCCGTACAGCGCGACGTAATCATCCAGCCCGACCTTCACGCCGTCATCGGCCGGTGGGATGGTCGCAATAAGGACAACGGCGCCGCGCCGGCGCAGCTCTTGTGCCAGTCGCTTTTCGGCCGCCTGAATGGCCGGGTTACCCGCGCGGTCGCTGTCATAACACACGATGACTTGGCGGCTCTGCCAAGCGATGGTCGCCAGCTCCGGCAGGAAGGCGCCATCGTTCGTGAAACTATCGACGCCACCAAGCCCAATAGTCGGGATGCCCGCGTCGCACGCGGCAATGGCTTTTACCTCCCCCTCGGTCATGACCAGCGGCACTTGCGGATCGGCCAACACCTTCGGCCAATCGATCCCGGTGCCGCAGGGGAAATAGGCCCGGACTGGGCTGCCCGCCGGCTGGTCGTAGCGTTGTTGCTTGACAGACGGCGGCAGGAAGCCGCGCGGCTCGTCGCCGAGATACCGGACCCGCATAAACGCCCGCTGTTTGCCACCATCGCTCCACGTCGCCGGCGCGCCGGTGAGCGGGTCAAAATAGGGGATCGCGAGGGCGGGCCGGCGTTTAAACGTCTTGTCGAGCTGGCGCGCGTTCGGTCCCGGCACAAGCCCGGCCGCATTGGCAACATCGAAAGCGATGCCGCGCACCGATAGATATTCCTCCGCGAGCCGCACATGCTGGGGCAACGCCGCGCCGCTTTCGTCGGCGGCCGAGCGGCGGCCGGCTTGAAAATGTGCAGGCTCGGCTCCAGCTAATAACTGTTCCATTTCAAACTCCGTTTCCTAGAAGGCCGGCGTCCACTTCTCAGCGCCGGCCTTCGTCATTTCTGTGAGCCGCTCAGTCCGATTGACTTGAGCAAATTAGGCTCTGCGCGCTCGGCATATTTCTCGGCCGCCCCTTCGGATACGCGGATCAGCGCCAGCCACCGGGTGAAATAGCCGCGATAGGTGTCAGGGTTATCGCTGTAGAGCCGGTACGGCTCCTTCTTCGAACACCTGTCGAGACACATGAACGGAAACGGGTCGCGGTCGAGCGCGATTACCCCGAGGTCGTCGCCGCACGTGGAAAACATCCGCCATAATTGCAACTCGCCGGGCATCCGCCACGGCTCGACTTGCTCAAGCCGCTGGGGAGCGGTGCGATTGCCGATGTCGTGCTCCAGAGCAAATTCGGTGTCATCATCCACCCGCTTTTGGGTCATGCGGTCGAGGAACCATGCAATGGTCTCCTCAGCGGTATCTGGGGCGATCCACAGTGTGAACGGCTTTCCCGTCTCAGGGTGTGGCAGCACTCCCCATTCGCCCTTCCCTGAACGCCAGGCGCGGACGACGGATTTATTGAAGAGTTGGATGTGCTCGCAGCGGCAGCGAGGCATCTCTGCCCGGCGCGCACGTTTGGTTCGGCGGGTCATCGCGATACGCCCCCAGCGACATTGCCGCTCGCGTTGAGCGCCCCGGCGCGGCGGTTAATCCATTCCGATACGTCGGTTGAGCGGAAGCGGACAGCGGAGCCGAGATCGCCGGTGCGCAGTGGCGCAGGGAAGCGTCCTTCGCGGCACAAGCGCATAACGCTGGTGGGATGCAGGCCGAGAATCTCAGCCACGGCACCTTTCGACAAAAGCTTTTCGGGGATCATCAGTCATACTCCACGGATGGTGCCGTGGTGCTGGATTGCTCCACGGCAGGCTGTGAAGTTCAATCTGGGAAGGCTGCGCGCCTCCACCTATATTCGGACAATTATCGAGTGCTACGCTTCCGCTGTCCTCGGCGCTTGTTGTCCATGGCCCCCTTCAATGCGCGGACCTTTTGCGTGATCTTAACCTCAGGCATCCCGCCGTCGCGCCATACTGTGGCGGCGGTCTCGACCAGGCTCCGGCTACCTTTAGACAAAGCGCCGCGCTGGCCGGAGCGCGCTTGAGGTTGACGCTGGAGTGCCGAGAGGCCGGTAGTGCCTTTGGCGAGGGCATATTGCTGCACCCGCTCGGCAGCATCCGCCGACAAGTCGGCCGTCGCCACTGTCAGCACCCTCTCCAGAAATTGCGTGGCCGGGGTAGCTGCCTTGACGCCCCCAGCAGGGCGTGGGGAGCGATGCCCGCACCATTGCCGCCGGACAGCGACACGGAGGCGGCGTTTGATCTCGGATGGCGGGCGCCGCTTGAGACTGCTGCCGGAGAACTCGAACACCGCCGACGCCACATGGAGCGGGACGAATGCCTGGTCGATGGCCGCGCTACCGTAGGCTGAGGCTTTGAGCTTCAGATGACAGTCGAGCATCGCGCCAAGCAAATCCTCATCGGATATGCCGGCGTTCAATTGATCCTTAACCCACCCGTACCAACGCGCCACTTCCTCATCTTCTCGCTTGCTCATTCTGTCGCGCTCCGCGTCGGGAACGGCACCACCTTTGCCGTTTCGCCATCGATGATCTGGCGGAGCAACCGGGCCAGCCGGTCCAGCGCGTCGCGCTTTTCATCCTCGTAGCTGTGCCGGTCGTAGGTGCCCTCCACGCCGCCGATCTTGTGGTTCAGCACGCGCTCGGCATGATCGGGCCGGACCTTGGCCCGCGCCATTAGAGACCGCGCCGTACGCCGCAAGTCATGTAGCCGCCAGTTAGGGAGCGGCTTTACCTCGGTGTGATCGTCACCACGCGCCCGCGCCACCGCTTTGAGGCGCCGCAGGATGCGCCGGTCGAAATCCGCCTTGCTGTGACCCCAGTTCTTGAATTCCGCCCTACCGCCGACGCTGAATACCACATCCTGGCCATCAACACGGGACTGGGCCGCTATCGTATCGAGCGCATCGCGGGACAGCGGCAGGTACAGCGGCTCGTGATTCTTTGTTAGCTCACCGGGCAGCGACCATATTCCGTCAGCACCGATCTGCGAGTGCCGCATGGCGGCAACCTCGCCCTTGCGAGCGCCCGTCAACAGAAGCATCCGAACAGTGCGACCGAACGTTCCAGTCTTACCGGCTACATGCCACACTAGCCGAAGCTCATCATCGCTCAGCATCCGGTCGCGCGCCGTTTCCTCGGTTGGCGCCATCCCCCGAACAATCGGTGACGTGAACTTCGTCCCGCGCTGTGTCGCGTACCAATTCATCATCGCGCTCAACAATGCGAGCACCCGATTTGCCATCAACGGAGTCGCTTCCGCGATCTCGGCGAGGTGATCTACGATCTCGTCGCGAGTGATGCTATGGATGGCGCGGCCCTTCCATCGCGGGATCAGCCGCGCATTCATCATCGCGACGTAATCCCGATGCGTTCGTGGTTTCCAGCCCCGCGCTCGCTTTTTGAAGGCACCACCTGTCGCCAGGAACGCCACCGCGACCTGTTCGAAGGCATGACGCTCCTCGCGCTCGCGCTGCGCAGCTTGCACGGCTTCCTGAGCGCGCTTCTCGGCGCGGGGGTCGATACCCTGCCGACACTCTCCGTCCACCTTGACGGCCCACGCGCGTGCGGCTGAAAGGTTGCTGATATGGGCGCGCTCCGTATAGGTAATGCGCACCGGCTGAGCTTGGCCGTTGATCCGCACACGCACAACAAAGCTCCGGTCACCCCTCGCCGAAATCCTCAACCAAAGGGGCGATAGGTCGTCCCGACGCTCTATCCGCCCGATCTTCGGCGGTCGCATTTCCAACACGGCCGGCGTGAAGCGAATGCGTCTGGCTGGTGGGATACGTGCCGGCACCACCAGTGCTTCCGCACCTGCCAGCGGCAACCCACCGTAAGATTCACCACCCATGCTCGCCTCCACTTGACCCGCCAGCGTTTAAACGGGCCGGGACACGAGCTGCGCACGAAATTGACCGCTCAGCGACGCTCGCCCTCAAAGAGGTATGTGGAGCGTTACACAGGGAAAAGCAAGGCGGTGTCTATGGTTAGACTGAATCTGTGCTTAAGAATGTTCAGGGTTAATTAGCCGTATACAGTATTAACATGGTACTTTTAATCAGGAGGTCGCGGGTTCAAATCCCGCCGGGCTCACCAATTTTTTCAATGGCTTAGTAGATCCGGCAAAACATCTTAGGCTCGCTATAGGCTCATCCATCGTCATTCGAGTTGGTCGGCCAACTTGCGTCTTGGAGTTCCGCGTAAAACGCGGGGAACCGCCTTTGGCCGGGAACGAGTTTGTCGGAATTGGTGTGATGGCCGCCCTGTTTGCCAGAAGAAGCGTCTTTGCCAATGCGCACTGTCCGGAATTTCTCCGCTCATTCGTAGACATCCTGAAATAAGCGATGGTGGTCCATGAGTAGAGTTAGAATTGACTCCGTAAATGTCTCGTTCTGTTCATAATTTGGTTGTGAATCCAGGTTAAGGCGGTATTATCAGGGGAAATAGGGGATAAGATGGGTGCGAAGTTGCGAACGCCTTTCGACGGAGACGCGCTCATTGTGCTAGGCTAGGCCAACAGACCGGTAATGTGACCATCTGCACTAATGGCGAATTAAATCTCGCCCCTTTTAAACTAACGAATGCGCATTCACAGCATCAAAACCCATTGCGGGCATGCAGCATGAAGGGCACTTCAATGTTCCTCCGCGTTTTCAGCGCCATTTTCGCGTTCATTGGAATTAGCTCCGCCCTAGCCGCTTCACCAACGGTGGCGCTCTCGCCGCAAGACCAATCTGCGTGCGCCGCAATCTTGGCGAAAATGCCGCCGGAAGTTCAAACCGCCGGTCCAACACTTCACCGCTATTGCGGAAACTATGAGAACGGCGGCGGGCATGTCGTGATTGCCGTCTCGGGCAATGCCGGGAGATACATGGTCTATTTCGGATCGGATTCGGCGATGGGCACGCGCCCGCTGCCGGGCACCCTTGAAAACGGCACCCTAACATGGGTGGTGCGGAATATCGTTCCGGAAAACCCGAGTTACACCTTCACCTACCATTTGGGGCAGGACAATGTGTTGACCCGCGATTTGTTCACCGGGAAACATGATCGAATCATCAAGACGGGACCGATGGTGCGGATGTAGCCGCAGTTTTACGCGGCAAGGCGCTTTGGACCGCACAGTGAAAATAACGGGGCAGGCGAGTTGGGGGATGAGGGATTTTTCGTGACTTAGCAAATCAGGCAATCGCGTACGGCACACGGTTCCTATTGCTCGATTGCTCCCTCGAAATCGGCGAGGCGGAGACCGTTCGGCGGGCGATTGGGGCGTTGCAAAATAAATGGGCGCGTCGATTAGGCGTGTATAAAGTGAGCCGCAATGCCTATCGCACTGCAATATGGCGCTCTGACTCCAGGTCAGAGCGCCATATCTTCCGATTCCGATTTCATCCCGAATGGCTAACGCTCGGGCGGGAGATTAACTACTACTCAGTCGGGGGGGTCGATGCGGCCCCTGCAACAGCGCCGGTGCCTCCGCCAACCGCGGCACCAACCGCGGCGCCGGGAGCGCAACCGATTGGAAGTGTCACGATGCATCCGATGACCGCACCCACGGCCGCTCCGCCCGCTCCACCCGCGACCGCGTTTGCGCCGGGGTTGGGTTGCTGGCTATAGACGACCGGCGGCGGCGGCACGTCCGGTGCGGTGGCCGTCTGCGTTGTGGTCGTGGTTGTCGTGGGCTGGGTCACGGCGGTCGACGACGTGGTTGAGGAATAGCTGTCCTGAGCGAGCGCCGCGCCCGTCATTAGAGCGAACGCCGCGACACCGGTGAGCAAATGACGGATCATGCTAGCTCTCCTTGAACTGTAGCGCGAGCAACGAGCCCGCATAGACCCTTGAAACGCCGCGTCGCCGGCATTGTTCCGCATCGACGGTTCCTTCAATTGATTGTTGTTTCGGCACGGGAAGCTTCGCCTTCGCTTGCACCGGCTGCAATGGACGGTTCTATTTCAACCATTGCGGCAGTCCCCGAATCGCGAGCCGCGATACCTATAGCCGTTATCGGCAAGCCGCTTCATCGGGCAAACGCCAGGTAGCATCGCGACACCGAGACGCCATCGGGGCGGTATTATTCGGGGTATCATTTGGGTATCGCGGAGGCATGATTTGCTCAGCGGGCGCGCGCACCCTCGGGGACGGTCCGCGGCGCCTGGTTGAGCTGTTCGATGGCGAAGCCCGCAGCCGCCTTGTAGCCCGCCATGAACTGGGCGCGCTCATCGGGCGAGACGACATCGTCGATATTGTCGAACGTGCCGCCGCAGCGTTCATCTACGATATTCAGAAGCCCGAATGGTCCGGCCCCGCGATTGCGCAGGATCACCTGCGAGATCGGGCCGCATAGCTTGTCATCATAGGCGGCGAGCGCCTCCGGCCCGACCCCATGCGCGACCATCGCCGCGCCCAGGACGCGGGCATCGACAATCGCCTGGCTGCCGCCGTTGGACCCGGTCGGATACATGGCGTGCGCGGCATCGCCCAGCAGCGCCACCGGGCCGTCCCGCCAGGTCGGCACCGGGTCGCGGTCGATCATCGGGTTTTCGAAGGCGGTGTCCGCCTGCCTGATCAAGGCCGGCACATCGAGCCAATCCCAAATCCAGTTGTCGAAATGGTGGGCGAAATCGCCAATGGGCACCTCGCGGAACCAGCCGCTCTGCTTCCAGCCCTCGCTATTGTCCATCGTGACCTCGGCGATCCAATTGATCATCGAGAGGCCCGTGCGCGGATCGGGATGGGAGATTGGATAAAACACGATCCGATGATTGTGCGTGCCCAGGCCGATAAAGGAGGAGCCGCTGCGTATCGGCTTCGCCCAGGTCGTGCCGCGCCACATCACCGCCCCGCCCCAATGGATCGGCGGCTGCGCCGGGTGCATCTGCGCCCGGATCGCCGAGTGGATACCATCGGCGCCGATCAGCAGCGCCCCGGTCGCCTCGTCGGTCGAGCCGTCGGCATGGTCGATGCGCGCGCTGACCCCGCCGTCGGGATTTTTCCGATAGCCGGTGACGCGGCTGCCGAGCCTCACCGCATCCGGTCCGATCCGCTCCACCAGCTTTTGATGGAGCAGCATGTGCAGCCGGCCACGGTGAACCGCGTATTGCGGCCAGGTGTAGCCGGCAAGCATCCCCCGCGGTTCGGAATAGATGTCATTGCCGTTGAGCCCGACCAGCGCCCATTCCTTGGCGGGCAGTCCGACGCCGTCGAGATCGGCCTCTGTGATGCCGAGATCGTAGAGTTCGCGCACGGCATTGGGTTGGAGATTGATGCCGACACCGAGCGGGCGCATCTCCCGCGCCGCCTCGAAGACGATGCACGGCACGCCGATTTGGTGGAGGGTAAGTCCTGCCGCGAGCCCGCCAATGCCGCCGCCGGCGACGATCACCGGATGGTTCGTCACACCGCACCCGAAATTCGCAAATGCTCAATCTCCGCGTCGGTGAAGCCCAATTCGGCCAATACCGCATCGGTATGTTCGCCGAGCGACGGCACCGCGTTCTCCCGCACCGGCCCATCATGCGCGAAGCGGAATCCGGCGCCGGCGAGCGTCGCCGGGCTATCGAGACCCGGCACATCGACATTGTTGAAAAACTCACGCTCCGCCACATGGGGATGCGCGATCGTCTCCAGCAAGTTGCGCACCTTGCCCGCGGGGACCTTCGCCGCGGCGAGTTTTCCCTCCAGCTCGGCGGCGGATTTTTCCGAAAACGCGCGCTGTAATTCCGCGCGCAGCGCCACCGTGTTCTTCATCCGTGCATCGTCGTCGATGAAGCGTGGATCGGTCAGCAGCCACTCCTCGCCCAGCACGCGACACAGGCCCTCGAATTGCGGCTGCCAATTGGCGCCGATGCAAATGAACCCGTCGCGCGTCTTGTAGGTATCGGACCCGGCGACCATGCGGAAGCCGCGATTGCCGCTGCGCTTCGGCGGCTCTCCCGTCAGCACGACACCGGGAATGATCTGGCTCATCATCACCAGCGCGGCGTCGAGCATGCCGACATCGATCACCTGTCCGGTGCCGGTCCGCGCCCGTTGCAACAGCGCCGCGAGAATCGAATAGGCCGCGAGAAACCCCGAAAATGTGTCGGCCACGGGTATGCCGATACGCAGCGGGTCCTGGTCCGGCTCGCCGTTGACCTGCATCAATCCCGAGATCGCCTGCACGATATGATCGATCGCGGGCCAGTCGCGCATCATGCCGGTCTGACCGAAGCCGGAAATCGAGGCATAGACGAGTTTCGGATTGATCGCCTGGAGGGCGGTCGCGTCGAGGCCGAGTGTCTTGGCGACGCCGGGCCGGAAATTCTCTACGACGACGTCGCTTCTTGCCGCGAGGCGATGGATCACCGCGCGCGCGGCCGGCGCCTTGAGGTCGAGCGTGACCGACCGCTTGCCGGCGTTGGCGGCGATGAACGGCCCGCTCATCTGTTTCAGCCCGCCATGCGCGGTGTAATGGCGGAAATCGTCGCCGAAGCCGGGCTTCTCGATCTTGACCACGTCGGCACCCAATAGGCCGAGGTGATAGGTGCAAAACGGCCCCGCCAGCGCGTGGGTGAAGTCCAGCACCTTGATGCCGTCAAGCGGTCTCATCGGGTCGCCTCCGGCGCCAGGTACAGCGGCGCGGTCATTTTTTCCGGCACGACAATTGCGGCTCGACCTCGCCGCTGTGTTGCAGCACCTCGATCGTGCCGTCCGCCTTCACCCGGCCGATATAGGTCGCCTCGGCGGCGTAATTGTGGACGATCGAAAGCGGGCCGGCGATCCCGTCATAATGCGCATGCGCCAGCGCCGCGATCACCGCGGCGGGCTTGGTGCCGACTTGCTTCACCGTTTGCGCCAGCAGGCCGAGCGCATTCGCGGCATGGACGGCCCAGTAATCGGGCGTGACCTTGTCGCCGAATTTGGCGCGCATCGCGGCCTTGAAGGCGGCATTGGCCGGCGTATCGATGCTGGCGTAATAGGACGACGCGACATAGACGCCGTCAACGTCCTTGCCCAAATTCTTCGCCATCGATTCCAGGAGAAAGTTGTCGGCGAGCTTGATGCCCTTTACCCGCGGGTCGTTGGCGAATTGCCGATGAAATGAGACGATGCCGGCGCCGGTAAGATTCTGCAGCACCACATCGGGTTTCGCCGCCGCGATCTTGCCGAGATCGGCCGAGTAGTCGGACGTGTCTTGCGGCGTGAAGCTCAAACCGACCACCGTGCCGCCATCCGCCTCTACCCGCACCTTCGCCATGGCGAGACCGGCGCGCGGCGCCGAATAATCCGCGCCGATCAGATAGACCCGTTTCAGCCCCTGCTTCAGCAGATAATCGACGAACGGCAAGATGAATTGGTTCGGCACCTGGCCGACATAAAACATGTTAGGCAGGCAGATGTCGCCGGCACTGCCCGACGCCGCGATGTACGGCAGCCCCGCCTTCGCCGCCGCCTGGTTGCACGCAAGCCGCGACGGCGTCGGCTGGGCGCCGATGATAGCCTGAACTTTTTCCTCGAGGACGAAGCGCGCGCAGACCTGCGCCGCCGTCCGTGGGTCGGAGGCGTCATCGCCGGTGACGAGCACGATCTTGCGCCCGGCCGCATTCGTCGCGTTGGCGCGCTCCACCGCCACCTGAATGGCAAGATTGGCGGCGCCCGACGTGCCGGCGGCCCGGCCACTGAGGCTGGTGATCCAGCCGATTTTGTACGGCGCCTCATCGGCCCAGGCGGCCGAGCCCCCGGCATAAAGAAACGCCGCGACGGCCAGTGATAGCGCCCGAAATTTCTTCATCTCCGCCTCTTCTTCTTGTCAGCCAACCGAGCTTAAGCGGGTGCGCGCGGGTACGTCCAGCCAAGATAATTGGCCAGACGAACGATGATGGGGGCCATAGTCGGGGGCGATGGTCAGGGCGCCAGTTGATTTTCCAGCGTCGCGCGGATGCCGGGAGCGGTGACCGGCGCCGCGAACTGGATCTGGCCAAGCTTCATCACCGCGACGCTGTCGGCGAGCGCCAGCGCCAGGTCGAGATTCTGCTCGACCATCAGGATGGTGGTTCCACGGCGCTGCCGTTCCGCCGCCAGCGCGCCGCGCACCGTCGCCAGCATCGCCGGCTGAAGCCCGGCGCTGATCTCGTCGAGGATGATGAGTTTCGGCTCGGCCAGCAGGACACGGGCCAGCACCAGCATTTTCTGCTCACCGCCGGACAGGCTGCCCGCGCGCTGGCGCGGGCGCCGGCCCAGCACCGGGAAATAGTCGAGCACGCCCGCGACGCGCGCCGCCGACGCGCGGCGCCGCGTCACATTGGCGGCGAGATTCTCGCCGACCGAAAGATCGTCGAAGATCGCCTCTTCCTGCGGGCCATAGCCGATGCCGCGGCGCACGATCCGCGCCGTCGGCCACGCCGCGATATCGTCGCCGTCGAGCGTGATCGTGCCGCTGCGCGCGACCAGGCCGAGGATCGCCTTCAGAAGCGTGCTCTTCCCCATGCCGTTGCGGCCGAGAATCGCCAGCGCCGCGCCGTCTTCGATCGTCAGGGAAAGGCCGCGTACCACGGTCGCGGAGCCATAGCCCGCCTGCAAATCGGCGACCGCGAGCCTCACGGCGCTGGTGCTCCGGCGATGCCGAGATAGGCGTCGCGCACCACCGCCGACGCGCCGACCTCGGCGAAGGTGCCGGTCTCCACGACGCGCCCGTCATGCAACACCGCGACGCGATCCGCGACCTCGCCGACAAAGTCGAAATCGTGCTCGATCAGCACGATGGTGATGCCGTCGGCGACGAGGCGGCGCAGGATGGTGCCGACCACCGCGCGCTCGGTCGCGGTCAACCCCGCCGTCGGCTCGTCGAGCAGCAGCAACACGGGGCGCGCCGCGACACTCATGGCGATCTCCAGCCCCTGCTTCAGGCCATGCGCCAGGGCGTTGCCGGTCACCGACGCGCTGGCATCGAGGCCGGTCGCGGTGAGCACCTCCCGTACCGCCGGCGGCACGCCGACCGCATCGGTCCGGCGCCACAGCGACGGCCAGCGCCCGCGAAGGCTCGCCAACAGTAGATGCTCCGCGACCGTCAGGCTGCGAAACAGAGCCGGAATTTGAAATTTGCGCACCAGCCCGTGCCGCGCGATGGCGTGCGGCGGCCCGCGATGGTGCTCGCGCCCCGGCTCGATATGAAAAGTTACGTCGCCGCCGATGGTCCGCCGCCCGTCGGTCAGCACCTCGATCAGCGTCGATTTGCCGGCGCCGTTGGGTCCGACGATGCACAACAGCCGGCCGCGCTCGATCGCTAGGTCGATGCCGCGCAACACGGTGAGCGGGCCATAGGAAAATCGCACGTCGCGCATCGTGACCAGGGTGCCGGCGCCGGCATCGCCGCGCGGCGGCGCCGGCGCGGCGACGAGGTTGCGCCCGCCGCCCATGATGCGGCGGCGGAGCCATGTCGCCCAGGGCGCGACGATGCCATCCGGCACGAAGACCACGACCGCGACGAACAGCGCGCCGAGCGCCAGATTCCATTGCGCCGGAAACGAGCGGTTGAGCTCCGAGCCGACGAGGCTCAACGCAATCGCACCGACCGCCGGTCCGACGATGGTGGCGCGCCCGCCGACCGCGACCCAGACCAGCATCTCGGTCGCGAACTGAAAGCCGAACAGCGGCGCCGAGACCAAGCCGACCACCGCGCCATAAAGCGCGCCGGCAAATCCCGCGCCGGCCCCGCCGAGCGCGAATACCACGATCTTGACGCGCTCGACATCGTTGCCGAGATAGCGCGCCCGCCGCTCATTGTCGCGGATCGCCGCGATCAACAGACCAAAATCGCTGCGCACCAGCACCAGCGCGCCGAGCATCACCAGAAGGAAACAGGCGCCGATGAGATAGTACCAGGCGATGGTCGACAGCCCATCGTAGCCAAAGCCGAAGAGCCCGTTCTCGCCGCCGGTAATGCCCGGCAGTTGCGTGTAGAGCGGCTGGATCGCGGTGCTGAGCGCGAGGCCGACCACGCCGATATAGAAGAGATTGCCGCCCCGCGATGGAAAGGCATACCAGGCGACAATGCCCGCCGCGATGCCCGCCGCGAGCGTGCCCAGGATCACCGCCGCGACATAGGTCAGCGCCGTGCCGCCGGCCTCCAGCACCAGCCCGGTGTCGGACACGCTGGTCGTCATCAGCCCGACCGTCAGCGCGCCGATGCCGAACCACACCGAGTGGCCGAGATCGGGGATGCCGGTATAGCCCCAGACCAGATCGAGGCTGATCGCGGCGATGGCGAAGGTGAAGGCCTGGGTCCAAAGCTGGGTGCGATATTCGCCGCCGAGCCACGGCACGATCGCGATGGCGATCGTCAAAACGGCGCCGGCGATGAGGAAATCGCGGCGGCGCCGGCTCATGTCCGGCGCCAGGTGAAGCCGGCGGGCCAGATGCGCAGGGTGACCACCGCGACCACGATGACGATGACGCCGGCATAGACGGGGTTGGCGTAGATCGTAACCAGCGCCTGCGTCGTGCCGAGGAGGATCGCCGCGACCACCAGGCCGCCGAGATTGCGGCCCGATATCAGCACGGCGAGAAAGGCGGGGGCCAGAAAGGCCACGCCATATTGCGGCGAAATGCCTTGCGTCGGGCCTAGCAGCGCGCCGGCCGCGCCGGCGAAGGCGGCACCGACGATGAAGGTCACTTGGCGCACCCGCACCGTGTCGATGCCGACGCCACGCGCCAGAATCTCGTTGGTCATCACCATCCGCACGGTCAAGCCAATGCGGGTGAAGCGCATGATCGCGGCCAGCACCAGGACCATCGCCGCCGCGACCGCGACCAGGAACAAGCGGTAGGCGGGGTAGTCGATGCCGAAAATCATAATGCCGCCGGGAATCGGCACCGCCAAGCCGGAAGGCTCTCGCCCGAACCACCACGAGATCAGTTGAATCAAAATCAGCGACACGCCCCAGGTCGCGAGGATGGTGTCGTCGATGGCCCGGCCATAGAGCCGCCGCACCACCACGCGCTCGACAATCGCGCCGACCAGCGCCGTCACCAGCGTCGCGCCGAGCACAGCCGGCAGAAAGCCGAACCCGAAGCCGGCCAGGACCACGGCGGCATAGACGCCGACCGCCATCAGGCCGGCATGAGCCAGATTGATGATTTTCATCAGACCAAGAATGATGCCGAGCCCGATGATCACGAGCAGCAGGGTCGCCGTCGTCACGCCGAGATCGAGAACGAGATTCATGGGGCTGTCGCCGCTTGCCTTGTTTTCTCTTTGTAAACCGCGCCTCCGCTCGGCACAATTCGCCGATGGAAGCATTGGAACGATTGCGCCGGGACTATCGCGCCCGCGAGCGGGCTGCCCGCGCGGTACATGCCGACGGTGGCAAGGTGGTCGGCTATTTTTCCAACAATGTGCCGACGGAGCTGATCCTCGCGGCCGGCTTGGTCCCGGTGCGGTTGACCGGCGACCCGACCGAGACGACGGAACTGGGCGACCGCTATATGGAAGAGTTTTGCGACGGGGACATCCGGTCGATTTTCGACCGCATGCTGCGCGGTCATTTCAATTTTTGCGATCTCGTCATCGTGCCGCGCACGTCGGAGAGCTTTCTGCAACTTTACTATTATCTGCTGGAGGCGCGGCGCTGGGAACCGGACCGGCCGTTTCCCGAGCTATACCTCTTCGACCTGTTGCAGGCCCCGGGCGACACCGTCGCGCGCTACGATCGCGGCCGGTTGGACGATTTGCGGCGGAATCTGGATCGCGTCTCGGGCCGAATCATGAGCGACGCCGACATTCGCGCCGGCATCGCGTCGGTGAACGAGAACCGCGCCCTTCTCAGCCGGGTCAACCAATTGCGGCGCCGCGCCCTGTTGAGCGGTGCCGACATGCTGCGCGCTTACGGCACCGCCGGCTTCATCGCGACGCACGATCATTCCGTGTGTTTGGCCGAAATATTGGCGGACGCCGCCTCGCTGCATCCTCTCCCTGGCGCGCGCCTGATGATCAAAGGCAGTCCGCACGACGATGACGAGTTCTATGAGTCGGTCGAATCCCGCGGCGCGATCATCGTCGCCGATGACCATACAAGCGGCGAGCGTGCCTTCGAGCATTGCATCACGGAAAGCAGCGACGCGATGGCGGCGCTGACGGAGCATTATCATCGCCACGCGCCCAGCCCGCGCTCCTACCCGCAGGCGCAACAGGATCGCCGCTTCATCGCGCTGGTCGAGGAGGCGCGGGTGCAAGGCGTGATTTTTTACCACGACGAATGGGACGATGTGCTGGGCTGGGATTACCCCGATCAGAAAAAGCTGCTCGATGCGCGCGGCGTGCCGTCGGTGCTCCTGCAAAAGCAATCCTATCGCGCGCCAGACCGCGCAGCGCAGCGCGATGCCGTGCAGCGACTGGTAGAGTCGATCGCATGACCGATACGCGTCTGCCCAGCACGCGGCTCGCCAACGAGCATCAGCGCGGATGGTTCCTGGATTTCCGCCGCCGCTGCATCGAAAGCGGCGAGCCCTATGTCATCGCCGGCGCGGTCGCGCCGCACGAAATTTTTCACACCATGGAAATCCCCGTGGTCACGACGCAATGGTATTCGGCGATCATCGCGGCCAAGCAACTCTCGCCCTATTATTTCGACATGATGGACCGGCTCGGCTGGCATGACGGACTGGCGCGCTATAGCAGCCTGCCATTCATGACCACGCTCGACGACAATGCCGAGCGCGCGCCTTATGGCGGCCTGCCCAAGCCGATGATGCTGGTCGACCGGGTGCGCGGCGATTTCGGCCAACGCATATCGGAGCAATGGGCGCGCGCCTACGGCGTGCCGGATTTCATCATCGATTGTTCGTCATCGACCCGGTTGCTCGATCGCTGGCATGAACGGGCGCGGCACGATTGGGAAGAATTGTATGAGACGCATCGGCTCGATTTTCAGGTCGAGCAGCTAGAGGATTTGATCGCGACCGTCGAGCGCTTGAGCGGCCGGCGCTTCGACCGCGACGAATTCGCCCGGCAGATGCAACGCGTCAACGAGGCGGGCGAAATCGTCGCCGACATCCGCGATCTGATCGCCCGCACCCACCCTTGTCCGGTGCCGCTGACCGAACAACTCAACAATGTCATGGCGGCAACCTGGAGCCGCGGCAGCCAGTGGGCGGTCGACCATCTGCGCCAATATCGGGACGAGGTTCGGGAACGCGCGGATAGCGGCGTCGGCACCTGCGCGAATGAGCGGCACCGCCTGCTCTGGCTCAATAACGGATTGTGGTTCAACACGAGCTTCTACCGCGCCTTCGAGCAGAGCCACGGCGCGGTCTTCGTCTGGTCGATGTACACCAATTTTCTTTCCGACGGTTATCGCAAATATTTTTCGGGCGATTCGCTGCGCGCGCTGGCGGCGCGCCATATCAGCATGAATGAACAGCTTCATCTGCCGCCGTGGATGGCCGATTGGATCATTCAGCAGGCGCGCGATTTCGGCGCCGATGGCGCGGTGATGCTGGTGCCGGAGGCCGACCGCATGTCCGCCTATGGCACGCGCTTTGCCAAGCTGGCCCTGGAAAAGGCCGGCATTCCGGTGCTGGAGCTGCGCGCCAGCATTGTGGATTCGCGGCTGTGGGACAATGACAAGATGACGCAACAGGTCGCGCGTTTTATCGAGGACCGGCTCGCCCCTCGATAGACGGCGTCTACCGCGTCAGCCACGCCGCTTGGCCGGAGCCGTAATAGACCGAAGGCTTGTCCCAATAGGCTTTGGTCTCGGAATAGCCGGTGATCGGCGCCGGATGCGTGACCGCGCCGAACGAGGTTGCGGTCGTCTGAAGATCGGAGGGCAGCGGATCGAGGCCGAACACGTCATCGGCCTTCGGCGTCGCCGGCAGCAATCCCAAATCCATCACGAACATCGACGCGGCGGTCAGCGAGACATCGACACGGTAGGAGCCGCCTTCCCGCGCCCGCCGGATCAGCGCGCCAAGCGCGCCGGCGGCGGCGAGATAGGCGGTAAGGTAATCATTCATCGTGCCGGTCGGGGCGAGGCGCGGCTTGTCGGTCGAGCCTTCCTCCATCGCCAGGCCGCTGACGACCTGCCCCACCGGGTCATAGCCGCCGCGCGCCGCCCACGGTCCGCCGGCGCCATAGGCGCTGATCGAGACATAGATCGCGCCGGGCCGCAGCGCTGCCACCTGCTCCGCCGCGAAACCGCGCCGGTCGAGCGCGCCTTGCCGCCAGGAATGCACGAAGATGTCGCACTCTCGCGTCAACGCCGCCAGTCGCGCGCGATCGCGCTCCCCGTCAAGATCGAGATAGGCGGACCGTTTGCCGAGGCTGGTATCCATCATCATCACGGCGGAATCCGGATGGCGCAGTGACGCGATATGCAGCACGTCGGCCCCCTGCTCGGCGAGGGTACGGGCCGCCGCCGGCCCAGCCAGCACATGCGTCACGTCGAGGACGCGAATTCCCGACAGCGGGTGCGACGCCGGCGCGAACGGCTCGGGCGCGGAATCGCCGATCTTCGCGATGGAAATGGTTGGGCGCGCGGCGAGGAATTTGCCTTGCGGGTGCGCGCGCCATTCGTCGCGGTCGCGCGCGATTACGCCGACCAGCTTGCGCTCGGCGATTGCGTCTTCCAGCTCATCGCTGTGCCAACTCGCCACCGCCTTGGCGATCGACTCCGTGTTGTTTTGGCACTGCAACAGATCGAGCATGCCGAACAGCATCCTCTGGTAATCGGGCACGCGCAGCAGATACACCGCGCGATTGTCGCGGGTGCGGAAGAACTGCACGCCGTCGCCGCGCGCGGTCGGGCGCAGCGGATACCCGTTCTGCGCGATGGCATAGATGGTGCGCAGGCCCGGCACGGCGGCGCGGCGCACATCGACGGCGACATCCTGGCCGCGCCCCGACCGTTGCCGCCAGATCGCGGCGATCGCTGTGCCTTGCGCGGCAAGCGCCGCGGCCGATGCCGCGCCCAGCCGATGCGGACTTGGCACGATCGGGTCCGCGCCGGTAATCGAGACCGTGCCGCCGGCGTCGCTCTCGGCGATGCCGATCTCCGTCAGCAAGCGGCGGTAGGCCTCGGTCGCTTCAATTGCGGTCATCATTTCTCCCCCGCCAAGCATTGCGGTACGTCCGTGACACGACATACGATGCTACCCGATTTCGCGGGAGGGATGCGTGGGGAAGATTGGCATTGTAGTCGCGGTGTTCATGCTTGGCCTGCTGGGGGCAGTCACGGTGCCGGCGTCGGCGGCCGACCCGGTTTTTACCGTCGCCACAGGACAAGAGCCGGACAATATCGACGTCTCCAAGACGCGCAATCCGCCAATCATCGCGCCCAGCATGCTGAACATCGTCGAGCCGCTGATCGGCCTCGCGCCCGACGGCAGCTTCGTTCCGTCCCTGGCGACCTGGACCGTCTCCCCCGACAGTAAGATGGTCGAGTTCAAGCTGCGTGAGGGTGTGCGCTTTCATTCCGGCGACCCGCTGACCGCGCGCGATATCGTGTTCAGCCATCAGCGGCAAATGATGTACGACGAAAATTACAAGCGACGGATGCGGCTGATCGACAAGGTCGAAGCGGTGGACGACCGGACTGTTCGCTTCTTTTTCAAACAGCCGGACGCGATCTTCCTTAAGTCGCGCGGGCCGATGGTTCTCTCCCAAGCCTATCACGACCGCGTCGGCGAGGAGGAATTCACCAAGCATCCGAACGGCACCGGCCCTTATCGCTTTGTCTCCTATCGGCCGGCTGAATCGCTGGATATGGCGGCATTCGACGGTTATTGGGGCGGCGCGCCAAGCATCAAGAAAGCGCGCTTCGTCTTCGTCAAGGACGACGAGACGCGCGTCGCCAAGCTGCGCGCCGGCGAAGTGGACATCATCATGAGTACGCCGTTCAGCGCGGTCGATGAATTGCGGGCCGCCGGCTTCCACACCGCCAGCGTCGCGGTGCATCCCACCGTGTCGTTGTTCTTCGATACGCTGAACAAGAAGGCGCCGTGGGGCGATGTGCGCGTGCGCGAGGCGCTGGCGCACGCGGTCGATGCCGACGCGATTGTATCGGGCCTGTTTCACGGCATCCCCAAGCGCTTCCCGGCGCTGGCGCCCGGCGAAGTGGGCTACGCTCCCGACCTGCCGTTCTATAAATACGATCCGGCGCTGGCGAAAAAGCTTTTGGCCGAAGCCGGGCGCGGCGGCGGCTTTTCAATGCCGCTCTATTACATGACCAGCAGCTATTATGGACTGCGCGAGACCGCCGAGGCGGTGTCGCTCTATTTCAAGGCGGTGGGCGTCGAGGCGCAGGTCAAAGGGTTCGACGCGCCGCGTCTCATCGGCATGATTCGCGCCGCGCACAAGGACCCCAATCTCGAATTCGCGGCGGTATTTCCCCATTACATCTCGGTGACGCCGGAGCCGACGGAAGTGTTGTCGCTCAGCTTCTATTCCAGCTCCGGCTACACGCTCTATTACAATCCCGAGATCGACAAACTGTTCGAGCAAGCGTCCGTCACCATCGACGACACGAAGCGCGCGGTCTTCATTCGCGACGCGTTCCGGATTCTGCACAAGGATGTGCCGTTCGCGCCGTTATGGACCAACGTCTCGGTCTATACGATGAAGCCGACTGTCGCCTTCACGCCGGTCGCGCGCGGCTTCCTGCTGATGCAGCTCAAGGACGTGCATCGGCAATAGCTGCGCGCTAAAACTCTTCAAGCAGCCGCCCGAAGCCGGAGATTTTGTCGTTGATCCCGTTGTGGCGCAGCGCGTGCCAATAGGTGGCGGTATTGATGGCGATCACCGGCTTGCCGAGCCATAGCTCCGCGGCGGCGGCCAAGCGGACCATGCTGAGGTTGGTTCCGACCTGAACGATCGCATCGGCATCGTCGCGGGCCAGCTCGATCAGCGTCTTGCGCAGGGTCGGTACATCGACCTCGGCGATGGCGAGCCAGCTCGAGCACTGCAACGCGAGGTCGCGCCCGACCTCGAATCCCGACTCCGTGAAATACCGGCGCACCTCGGCGTTGGCCGAGGGAAAATAGGGCGAGAAAAAGCTGATCTTCTTGACGTTGCCATAGGCGCGCAGCGCCGCGGCGGTCGCGTGCGAGCCGATGCTGACGCCGATGCCGGATGCGTCTTCGATGCTGCGCTGAAACTTGTCCGCCCCCGCGACGCCATCGAAGAAGGTGACCGCCGACATGCCCATCACCAGATAATCCGGCGCGCAGGTCATCAGCGATTTCACCGCGTCCAGCGTGTTGGCGCCGATAACGCGGGCGCCGGCCATGAACGATTCGTTGCTGACCGCCTGCGCGTTCGGGGTAAATATCCGGCCGTAATGATTGGTGACGCCTTTGGGGCGCATATCGTCGAAATCAGGTTGAACGACGGTGTTCGTCGACGGGCCGATGACCCCGAATTTTTTGCGCCATCCCAATTGGTCGGTCATGAATGTCTCTCCCTCGATCCATCTCGCCTTAGAGTGTCAGGCCATAAATCCGCAGGACATTGTCGCGCAACAGCTTTCGTCGCGGCTCCGGCCGAATGGTCAGCGCGGCGATTTCGTCCATCGCGCGCTTGAAGTCGATCACTGGAAAATCGGTGCCGAAGATCACCTTGTCCTGTCCCCAACTGTCGATGAAGCGCACGAAACTGTCGGGCCAATAGCGCGGACTATGCGCATCGCAGCCGATGAAAATGTTGGGATGTTTCCACGCCATCGCGATCATTTCATCGTGCCAGGGAATGCCGATATGAATCCCGATCAATTTCAGCTCGGGGAAATCGCAGGCCACGGCGTCGAGCGTGACCGGCCGCGCGACGCTGCGGGTCCGGTGTTCCGGCGCGTAGATCATCGATTGGCCGACCTGAAGCTGAAACGGCACGCCGAGTTCGACGCACTTGGCATAGAACGGGTAGTATTTGGCATGGTCGGGCGGCAGATCGAACCAGTGGGGATAGCAATGGGCGCCGATGAAGCCGTCGTCGCGCACCGCGCGCTCCAGCGCCCGCACCCCGTCCATGCCCTCATAGGGATCGACCCCGGCGAGGCCGTGGAACCGATCGGGGTGCTTCTCGACCGCGCGCGCCACTACGCCATAGGGCAGATGATAACAGCCCGGCAGGCCGACCCGCCCGGTCTTGGCCGCGACCAGGAAGCCGTGATCGATTCCGGCGGCGTCCATGCGGTCGATCATGTCCTGCAGCGACAAGCCGCGCAGCAGCGCCTCGTCCATCTTCATCTTGCCGACGAAAAAGCCGGGGCCCCAGCCGGGGCGATAGCCAAGCGCCTCCGGCGTCCAGATATTGACCACCGCGTCGATGGCGCGGACCGACTCATCCATGCGGATATTCCCTCTTTTGGCGGCGACTGCTCATGAATTTAGCCTCAATCTTCCTCAATCACGCGACGGCGCGACCCCGATCGATCGCGATTATCGAGGAGCCGGCGCACCTCGACTATGAGACGGCGGCGCGGTTCACGGCGGGGTTCGCCGCGCATCTGGCGCGACAGGGCGTCGGCCCGCGCGATCGGATCGGCTTGTGCCTGAAGGATTCGGCGGATCATCTGTTGCTGCATTTCGCGACGATCTGGCTGGGCGCGACCATCGTGCCGATCGACCATCGCTGGACCCTTCACGAAAAGATCGCGGTGGCGCGCGCCTTCGATTGCCGGTTCGTGATCGTCGAGCCCGATGCCGCGCCGATTGGTGACATCCCAAGCCTGGCGCTGGATCCGCGCTGGCGGGGCGAGCGCGGCGCGCCGCCGCCGACCGATGACGAGCGGCTGGCGATGATGCTGTCGCTGTCGTCGGGAACCACCGGCCGGCCCAGCGGCGCCTTGGTCTCGCACCGCGAGCTGTACGAGCGCTGGATCGGGCAATGGGTCGGCATCGGCTTCAATGGCGGGGATCGCTATCTGGCGGCGACGCCGCTGTATTTCGGCGCCGGCCGGTCGTTCGCGATGAGCTTTCTCGCCGCTGGTGGGACGGTGATCTTTCGCCCTCCGCCGGCACAGCCGCTCGATCTGATCGAGGCGGCACGACGGTATCACGCCAGTATCATGTTCTTGGTGCCGACGCAGATTCGCGGCCTGCTCGACGCCTGGCAGGGGGCATCGCCGGCCTTGCCGACGGTGCGGCGTCTCGTCACCAGCGGCGCCGCGATCGCGGCGGCGGAACGGCGCCGCGTCATCGAACGCCTGACCCCCGGCCTGGTCGATTATTACGGCACCAGCGAGGGCGGCGGCATTTCGGTGCTGATGCCGGAGGAGCAATTGACCTTTGCCGAGACGGTGGGGCGCCCCGCCTTTCGCACCGACATCGAGATCGTCGACGATGCGATGAACCCCGTGCCGCCGGGCACGGTCGGCCGGTTGCGCTATCGCGGCCCCGGCGTCTCTCGCGCGCTGGTCAGCGCCGATGGCGTCGCGACCAGCGGCGAGAACGGCTGGTACTATCCCGGCGATCTTGCGCGGCTCCTGCCCTCGGGTCATGTGCAACTCGCGGGCCGCGCCAAGGATTTGATCATTCGCGGCGGGGTCAACATCTATCCGGCCGAGATCGAGGCGGTGCTCGGCACGCATGCCGCGGTCGGCGAGGTCTGTGTCTTCGGTATCGCCGACGCGCGGCTGGGCGAGATCGTCGCGGCGGCGGTCGTGCGGCGGCGCGGCACCGACCCGACGGAAGCCGATATCCAAGCCCATGGCCGCGAGCGCCTGGTGTCCTACAAAGTGCCCGACCGGATTATTTTCGTTGCCGAGCTGCCGCGCAATTCCAGCGGCAAGGTGCTGCGCGCCGAGCTCGGCAAGTTGCGCTGACTTCATCGGCCGAGATAGGCCGCGCGGATGCGCGGGTGGTCGGCGAGCTCGCGCGCCGCGCCTTCCAGCACGATGCGGCCATTCTCCAGGACATAAGCGCGCGACGCGATGGACAGCGCGATCGCGGTGTTTTGCTCGACCACCAGGATGGTGACGCCGGTGCCGCCGATTTCGGCCAAGCGCTCGTAAAGCTCCTCCGCGATCAGCGGCGCGAGACCGAGCGATGGTTCGTCGAGCAACAGCACGCGCGGCCGCGACATCAGCGCGCGCCCGACCGCCAGCATCTGCTGCTCGCCGCCGGACAGCGACCAGCCGCGCTGTCCCGCCCGCTCCTTGAGGCGGGGGAAAAGGGCGAAGACCTTGGCGAGATCGGAATCGATGCCCTGCCCCATGCGGCGCCAGCCGCTGGTCGCGACCTCGAGATTCTCGCGCACCGTCAGGCCGGGAAAGATGCGGCGCCGTTCCGGCACATGCGCCAGCCCCATCCGCACGCGCTGTTCCGGCGCCACCCGGTCGATGACCGTGTCATGCAGCGTGATCGTGCCCGATCGCTGGCGGATGAGACCCGAAATCGTCCGCAACAATGTCGTCTTGCCGGCCCCGTTGGCGCCGAGCAGCGCCACGCATTCGCCCTGCCCGACCTGAAGCGCGACTCCGTCGAGCGCCTGAATCGGTCCATAGAAGACGCTGATGTCACGACAGGCGAGCATGGGCCGCCCGGCGTCCGAGATAGGCCTCGATCACCTGTTCGTCGTTCACGATATCGCCGGCCGTGCCCTCGGCGATCTTGCGGCCGAAATTCAGCACCGTGATCCGGTCCGCGAGCCGCATCACCAGGCCCATATTGTGCTCGATCAGCAGGATGGTCAGGCCGCGCGCGCGCAATCCCTCGATCACCTCGATCAGCCCATCGACCTCGCCCGAATTAAGCCCGGCCGCCGGCTCGTCCATCAGCAGCATGCGCGGCTCGAGAATCAAGGCGCGCGCGATTTCAAGCTTGCGCTGTTTGCCATAGGGCAAGGTCGATACCGGCCGATCGGCGTCGGCTTCCATGCCGAGAAGATCGAGCAGGGCATGCGCGCCAGCGGTCAAATCGCGCTCCTCCGCGCGAAAGCGGGGGCTGCGGACCAGCATGCCGACGAACGAGGCGCGAAACCGCCGCTCGGCGCCGATCAAGACATTTTCGATGACCGACAGGCGGGTGAACAGCCGCCCGTTCTGGAAGGTTCGCGCCAGGCCGGCGCGCGCCACGCGGTACATCGGCAATCCAACCAGGTTGGTGCCATCGAACGAAATCCGCCCCTCCGTCGGCCGCATCGCGCCAGAGAGAAGATTGACCAGCGTGCTCTTGCCCGCGCCGTTGGGACCGATCAGCGCGTGGACGGCGCCGCGCCTCACGTCGAGATCGAGCGCGTTGACCGCCAAGAGACCCCCGAACCGATGCAACAGCCCCCGCACCGACAGAATAATGTCGGAGGGCGCGCCCGCCGGGTCAGACATGCCGGGCCACCCGGCTGCGCCACAGCCGCGACAGGGTTCCGACGATCCCCTCCGGCATCAGGACCAGGATCACGATGACCCCGATGCCGAACACCGCCAGATAGGCTTCGCCGACAAAGCGCAGCATCTCCGGCGCGAAGCCGATGAGAATGGCGCCGCCGATCGCGCCGATCATCGAAGTCTCGCCGCCGACGATCAGCATCACCAGATAGGCGATGGAGTGGACGAAGTCGAAATCGCTGGGTGAGATGTAATTGGCGTAGTGCGCATAGAGAGCGCCGCTGAGCGCGCCGAAAACGGCGGCGATGGTGAACGCCAGAACCTTGGTGCGCAGCGCGAAGACACCGGAAGCACCGCAGGCGAGCTCGTCATCGCGCACCGCGATCATCGCGCGGCCGAAGCGCGAATGGCGAATGGCGAGGCCGATGGCGATCACGATGGCCAGCATCGCCAGCATCAGATAGAAGAAGCGCAAATCGGAATCGAACCGGAACGCGCCGATGCCGATGGTGGGGATGGCGCTCAACCCATCCTCGCCACCGGTCACGCTCTCCCAATTCTTCGCCACGATTTCCGTCGTGACATTGAGCCCGACGGTCGCGAGCGCCAGATAATGCCCGCGCAGCCGCAGCATCGGCACGCCGACGATGATGGCGGCGATGGCGGCGATGACCAGCGCGCACGGCATCGTCACCCAAAAGCCCAGGCCGAACCGCGCCGCCAGCAGCGCCGACGCATAGGCGCCGATGCCGACGAACGCCGCCTGACCCAGATGCAGCAAGCCCGCATAGCCGAACGCGAAGCACAGGCCGATCACGGCGATGGCCGAAATCAGGCTGAGGTCCAGCACGCGCAGGCCGTAAGACGAAATCCCATAGGGCAGCGACAACAGGATCAGCGCGCCGACGACATAGGCCGCGATCTTGCCGGGGCCGGACGTCAACCGCGATCTCCGATCCGCTCGCCGAAGATACCCTGCGGGCGCAGCAACAGAAAGCCGATCATCAGCAGAAAGACCAGCGCGTCCTTATAGGCGGACGAGATATAGGCGGCGCCCAGTATCTCGCACAGCCCGACCAGAACCCCGCCGCAGATCGCGCCGGGAATGCTGCCGAAGCCGCCGATCACCGCCGCGGCGAAGGCGTCGAGCGCCAGCGCGTCCCCCATGCTGACATCGATGAACCAGATCGGCGACAACAGCAGGCCGGCAATGCCGGCCAGCACCGCCACCAGAATCCAGGTGACGCCGTGGAGCCGCCACACCCGGATGCCCATCAGCATCGCCACCTCCGGGTCCTGGGCGACGGCGCGAAATTGCTTGCCCAAAGGCGTGCGATACAGCAGCAGCCAGATGCAGCCCATCAGGATCACCGCCGTCGCGATGACGAAGATCGAATGGAACGGAATCGCGGTCTTCGACAGATGCAGAATGCGGCCGCCGAACGGCGATGCCACCACCGCCGGCAACGGTCCCCACACTAGTTGGGAGACATTTTGAATCGCGATCCCGGCGGCGACGGTGCCGATGACGATGGTCACCACCGACTTGCCGCGCAACGGCAGATAGACGGTGACGAAGAAGGCGAGGCCGACCGCCGCCATCGCGGCGATCGTCATCGCATAAGAGACCGGCATGTTGCCATGGCCGTAAGCGATCGCCGACGCGCCGACGAACGCCCCGACCGTGACCAGTTGGCCGGTGGCGAAATTCACGACGCCCGTCGCCTCATAGGCGATTTCAAAGCTGAGAGCGATGACGGCGTAAATGCAGCCGATGGCCAGCGCGTTGACGAGAAGCTGAACGAACTCAAGCACGCTGGCCCCGTCCGGTTACTTTGCCGGATAGCGATCGAGCAAGGTGAATTTCTTGGTGCCTTCGGTGAATTTGACCAGCGTGACGGAATGGGCCATGTCGCCGCGCGCATCCGTGGTGTAGGTCCGCGTCACGCCCTGATAGTCCTTGATATGGGCGAAATAGTCGCGAATCTTCTCGCGGTCGGGGCCGAATTTCCGCAACGCATCCGCGAGGATCATCGCGGCGTCGTAGTAACAAGAGCCGAACGGATCGGGGTACATCTTGAAGCGCGCGGTATAGCGCTTCACATAGTCGGCGCTGCGCGGGCTGATGGTCGCGCCGAGAAAGGCGTCGCCAATGGCATAGAGATTATGCGTGTCGGCCGGCGTCACCAGATCGAGCAGCGAGGCGATGATGAACGAGCTGTTGCCCAGCACCGGCATGTCGAGGCCGAGCGTGCGCTTCTGCGTCAGCACCAGCGCGCCATCCCGGACATAGCCATAGATGATCAGCAGTTCGGCGCCCTTGTTCTTGAGATTCAGCAGTTGGGGCGAGAAATCATTGTCGCGGATATTATAGGATTCGTTGCCGACGACGGTGATGCCGGCTTTCTCGATCGCCGCCGCGGCGGTCTTCGACGAGGCGGTGCCGTAATCGTCCGCGACATGGATGATGCCGACCTTCTTGACCTTGATGTACGACACGATCGCCGCCGCCATCGATTCCGCGCCGAGATTGTCGGGCGGCCGGATGCGGAACATCCACGGGTCCTTGCGATCGGCGACGGCGACGGCGCCGCCGGCATAGACCACCGGAATCTTGGCCTTCGCGACCTGCGGCTCAACCGCGAGATTCTGCACCGTGTAGCTGCTGAGGAAGATGAACGGCGGATTCTCTTCCTTCGCCAGTTTGATGAAGGCATTGACGGCGACACTGTTGGACGCCTGGGTGTCCTCGAAGACGATGCGCAGCTTCTTGCCGTTGATGCCGCCGGCGGCATTGATATCGTCGCGCGCCATCTGCAGCGCGTCGTAATATTGCAAGCCCGACGCGGCGAGCGGGCCGGTCACCGGAACGGTGGCACCGACCACGATCTCGTCCGCGGCGCGGGCGAGACCCGGCGCGACCGCCGTCACCCCGGCCAGCGCCAGCAACGCCAGCCCCGCATTCCATCGATTATTTCCTATCATCGTTCACTCCCTCCTTATTAAAGGCCAAGCACGCCCGGATTCATGATCCGGTCGGGATCGAGTTCGCGTTTCAATTCATGCCACCGGTCCTTGACCCGATCCGCGACACCGGGATGCGCGGCATAGGCGCGGCCGATCTGGTGATGCGCGGCGCCGGCGCCGTCCAGCGCCGCGATCAGCGCGCGACGCAATTCATGGACCATCGCGCGCGCCGCCGGCTGTCCCGGCCGATCGCCGAACGACGCGAGCTGATCCGGCTGTACCAGCCGCCGATGCAGCGGCGACAAGGCATCGGGCCAGAATAATTGCGGCTCAATCACGATGCGATCCCCCATCAGCACCGCGAGGATCGAGGCGCGGATCGCATGGGCGCGCATGATCGGCGCGCGCTCCGCCAGCAGCGCGGCGATCGCCGCGAGGCCACGCGGCGCGTCGTCGAGGCTGAACACGCCATGCGTCGGCAGCCACAGTTCGCCCTCCGGGCCGAGCAGCGCCTTGATGTGCCGGAACGGCCGCGCACGCGTGACGCGCGGAATGACATCGGGGATCGAAATGCCGCCCGCCGCCGTCGCGCGGCGCGCAACCTCCGCCAAGGCCGCCTCGGCGTCGCGCTCATCGCCCTCGACCGAGACATGGAGCGACCAGGCAAGGCTGGCGATCGCGGTCTTGCTCCACCGCGCGGCGCGAACGACGTCGGCGATGCCGCTCAGTACGTTCCGGCTGGCCTTGAGAACATCGCCCGCGAGGGTCGCGCCCTCGATCGTCGAAAAGCCGGAGCGCGCCAGATTGGCGTGCGCGCCGGGATCAAAGACATAGGCCTCGCCCAGGCCGGCAATGCCACCGAGCGCGCGCAACGCCGCCAGCACGTCCCGGCCCTCGACAAACGCGAACGAGGCAAAGAGCGTGGTCGCCGGGCGCGGCATCAGCGCCAGCGCGATCTCGGTGCGCACGCCGAACGCGCCGCAATCGCCCGCCAGCGGCTGCGGCGCGGCAACGCCATCGACGCGATCGGCCGGCGTCAGGGTGATCGTGTCGCCGCTGCCCGCGACCATCGTGGCACCGAGCAGGCTCTTATCGGCGATCGTGCCATGGCCGGCGGTGCCGAAGAAGCCGCCATTCTGCGACACGAGCCCGCCGACCGTCGCGCCGATGCCGGACAGCGGGCCGAAGCTCGGCACGCGCAACCCGGCGCCATCGAGCGCCGCGTACAACGCGCCCCAACTCGTGCCCGCCCCCACCCGGACGCGCGCGGCGTCGCGCTCGATTGCGATGTCGGTCAGCCGCGACAGATCGACCATCGCGGCCGGCGCGCGCGACGGCGTGTAGCCGCCGCTATAGGACCAGCCGCCGCCCCGCGGAAACAACGCGACGCCCTCGCGCCGCGCGACGCGTACGATTTTCTCTACATCGTCCCGGTCGCCGGGCTTGAGGATCGCGGCGGCGGCACACTCGCCCGGCCCGGCGATATCGGCAGAGGCCAGCGCGCATTCATCGGCATCATCGACGACGATGGCGGCCGGCGCGGCCGCGCGAAATAACCCCGCGATGGCGTGCGGCGCGCCGGTCAAGGCGCCAGCACCTCGGCGATCGCCGCCGCGCGCGCCGTGCGCTCGTCCGGCACTTGACGCAGCGACAGCCCATTCTCGGCGGCGAAGGCCGCCATCGCCACCGACCACGGATGCGCGGGCACGACGATCATGCTGGTGCGCGCGCGGAGTGGCGGGACCAGCGCCGACAGCGGTTGCGCCAAGGCCGCCGCCAGTGTTTGCGCGCCCTCGCCGTCGCCGCGCATCCAATCGGTGATGATGGCTTGCAGCGTCTCGACATCGGGGTCGGTGCCGCAATCGAGCGCCTGGGCCGGGCGCGCATCGAACCACGGCCGCCACAGCCGCCGGTCACGCAATTGGTGCCACGACGCCAGGAGGTGTGCGCCGTCGCGGCGCGGCGTGATATCGGCCATTTCTCGGACCAGCGCGGCGCGATCATCGTCCGGCACCGGATCGATCAACACCAGGCGCGCCTGCGGTGCCCGCGCCGCCAGCGCGCACCCGAGGCCGGCGCTTTCGCCGATGGCGGCAATATCGAAGTCGATCACGCCGACCGCGCGCAGTGAAGCCGCGAGCGCGGCGGCGATGCCGTCGATGTCCGGCTGCCCCGAAAGATGCGAGGCACCGAAGCCCGGCGGATCGAGCGCGAGGATCGCACGATCGCGGCCGAGCGCGCGAAGGAGCGGCGCCTCGCCGCGCGCCGATCCCGGAATCGCCGGCAGCAGCACCAATGTCCGGCCCTTGCCCCGACCACACGCGGCAAGACCAATCGTGCCGCCCGGCACCCGAACCACGCTTTGCGCCAGGCCCGTCGCGAGAAATCGCGGCGCCGGCGCCGGCACTGGCGGCGCGGTGCCCGTGGCGCCCGGCGCCATCGCGTCGCCGATGGCGCGCGCCCACGCGGCATGATCCTCGCCCAGTTTTTGCACCGAGACATTCGCGGGCAAATCACCCAGCACATCGAGATGCCCGAACAGCAGATCGTCGGAGCGCGCCATCACAATGGTCGGCACCGTCAGCGCGCGCAACGGCGGCCCGCCATCGAAACGGAACGCCGCCGCATAGGCGGCGCGGTAGGCATCGCCCGCGGCGAGGAAATCGATCACCACTTGCTGCATCGCGTCGGGCGTCAGCAAGGCGCGCGGCAGCCGCGCCCATTGGCCCAGGAGATGCCACGGAAACACCGTGAACTGGTCCTTGACCCGGCTCCACAGCCAGGCGAGATGCGTCCCGGCCCAATCCGGCCGGATCGGCGTCAGGTAAAAACTGGCATACTCGGTGTGCTCGGCCGGCGTGAACATGGCATAGCCGTCGAGCACCAGGGCCGAAATCCGCGCCGGATACAGCAGCCCCGCCGCCACCGCGATCGCGGCGCCGGTATGGGAGCCGTAAACCGGAACGCGGTCGAGGCCCAGCGCGTCGAGCGCCGCGATCAGCGCATGGCCGAAATCGGCGGCGTCCGGCCGCGCGATCCGCAGCGGCTGCGACCAGCCGAAGCCCGGCGTATCGAATGCGAAGACGGTGAACCGGTCGGCCAGACGCTCGGCCAGCGGCAGCAGTACCGCCGCCGACCGTGGCGAGGCATGCAGCAGCACCACGGGCGGGCCGTCGCCGAAACGGCGATAGCCGACCTCGCGGCCGTCCTCGGTTACGACGATGCGGGGGGCAAGATCGTGCGCCATCGCGTCACCTTTGTTTGCGCAGATCGGTCTTGAGCACTTTGCCGGCGGCGTTGCGCGGCAGCGCATCCACGAACGCGACGTGACGCGGCACCTTATAGCCGGCCAGTGCCGCTTTACAGGCCGCGATCACCGCCTCGTCGGTGAGGCTCGCGCCCGGCTGCATCGCGATAAAGGCCTTGCCCGCCTCGCCCCAATAATCGTCGGGCACGCCGACCACCGCCGCTTCCTTGACGCCGGGCAGCCGGAATAGCAGCTCCTCGATTTCGCGCGGATAGACGTTGACGCCGCCCGATATGTACATGTCCTTCTTGCGATCGACGAGGAAGATGTACCCCTCCTCGTCCCGGCGGGCGAGATCGCCGGCCGAAAACCAGCCATCGCGCAGCGACGCCGCGGTCGCTTCGGGCTGATTCCAATAGCCGAGGAACAGGCACGGCGAGTTGTTGTAAAGCTCGCCGACTTCGCCGACCCCAACCGGCGCGCCATCCTCGCCCAAGAGGCGGATGTGATTCATCAGGAACGGCAGCCCGACGCATTGCAGTTTCCGCAATTGGTCGCGCGGCCGCAAATTGGTGACGATGCCGCCCTCGGTCGAGCCGTAGGTCTCGTGCAGGATGCCGTCGCCGAAATAATCGACGATCAGTTCCTTGGTGCGTTGTGGCAGCGGCGCCGCGTTGGAGACCAGCGCCTTGAGGCCGACGCCGCGCCACCGCTCGCGGATGGATTTTTCCAGCGCGAAGATGGCGTGGAAATGCGTCGGCACCATGAAGGTGCCCCCGGCGCCGCTTTCGTGCAGTTTGCGGATCGTGGTTTCGGCATCGAAATTCGGCTCGATCTCGCACGAGCCGCCGAAGAACACCGCGGCATGCGCGAAATTATAGCCGGCGCCATGAAACAGCGGCGCGATGGCGAGGTAATGATCATCCGGCGAATAGCAGCCATATTCCGACGCCATGCAGAACCCAACGAGGACGCGGGCGCGGTGCGGCAAGGTCACGCCGCGCGGCTTGCCGGTCGTGCCCGAGGTATAGGGGATCGCGAATGCATCCCATTCATCGACCGGCGGCAAGTCGCCGCTGGGCCGCGCCTCGGCCAACAGCGCCTCATAACCCGGACCGATGACCACGATCTGCTCCAGCGCGGGGCAGTCGGCGGCGCGAATCAGCTTCTCGGTCTCCGGCGTCACAAACGCAACCCGCGCGCCGCAATCGTTGAGGATGAAGCCCAGCTCGGCCGAGGTCTGGCGCGGATTTGGCGTCGCAGCCGCGACCCCGGCCTCGGCCAAGCCATCGACGATCTCGATATATTCAAGGCAATTGCCGGCGACGATCGCGGCGCGATCGCCCTTGACGAGGCCGAAGCGATGCCGCGCCACGGTCGCGACCTGGTCGATCCGTTCGACCAAGCGCGCATAGGTCAGGTGCCGCTCGCCGCAAATCAACGCGACCTTGCCCGGATCGCGCGTGGCCGAGGCGCGAATGCCGCTGGCCATCGTCATCGACCGATAGGTCGCGGGCAGCATCGCCTGTCGCGCGCCGCTCATCGCCGCAAACTCGCGCTTTCGGGCAGGCGAAACACGCGCAGGGCATTGTCGCGCATCAGCATCGCCTGTGCGTCGGGACGCAGATCGAGATCGCGAATTTCGGCGACCGCGCGCTCCGGGTCGATCACTGGCCAGTCGGTGCCGAACAGAACCTTATGCTTGCCGTAGGTATTGAGATAATGGACGAGCTGCGGCGGCCAATGTTTCGGCGCATAGGCATCGACGCCGATATAGACATTCTCATGTTTCCACGCCATCGCGATCATCTCATCGACCCAGGGAATGCCGATATGAATGCCCAGCAGCTTCAGTTCGGGGAAATCGATGGCGACCCGGTCGAGGGTGATCGGCCGCGCCACGCTGGGCAGGCGCCGGTCGCGCTGATAGATCAGATTCTGTCCGACCTGCATCATGATCGGAATGTCCAGCTCGCAGCATTTCGCGTAGTAGGGATAATATTTCGCGTGATCGGGCGGCAGCTCGAACCAGTGCGGATAGAGATGCGCGCCGACGAAGCCATAGTCGCGAACCGCGCGCTCCAGCTCGCGCAGGCCCTGCATGCCGCGAAAGGGATCGATGCCGGCGAGGCCGGAGAACCGCCGCGGATCGCTCAGGCAAATCGAATGAACGCGCTCGTAGGGGATTTCGAACGAGCCCCTAACATTGAGATCGCCTGCCCGCACCGCGATCAATAGCGACCGGTCGATGCCGGCGCGATCCATCTTCTCGCGATAGCGGTCGATCGACACGCCGTGGCGCATGCTGTCGGGCATGCGGATCTGATCCATGAAGGCGGCATCGAGTCCGGTCTGCCCGAGTTCAAGCTCTTGCGCCGTGAAAAGATTGACCACGATATCGATCGCGCCCATGCCCGGTTCCGCCTATCGACGTCGCAAGGAACAACAGGATTGTATACCGGAGGGGAAAAAATCGGTCGCCGGCGCGCGGCGCGTTAGCAAAATCAACAACATTCCCGCGCCCGAAGCCATCCGATATTTTTCATTCCGGCGGTTTATGTATACAGATTGTACCGTCGCATACTACGCAAAAAAGACGTTGCCGCTATTCCGCGGCGCGCCCTTCGTCCTTGCCCCATTTGCGCTCGAACGCCCAGATTTCCTCGAAGCCGATGAGGCGGCAGAATTCGTTGAAATCAAACAGCGGCACGGAGGGATCGGCGCCGACGCCCTTTTCCTTCAGGGTACGCAACGCGTGCTCCACCGCGTGATTGGCGGCGAGCGCGGTTAGGCCGGGAAAGATCGCGCAGGCAAAGCCCAATTCCTCGATCGTGGCCAGCGGCAGGATCGGCGTGTGACCGCCATTCGCCAAATTGACCATCAGCGGCCGGTCGATCTCGCGGCACACTTTCGCCATCTCTTCCTCGGACATCAGCGCCTCGACGAAGACGATATCGGCCCCGGCCTTGCCATAGGTCTCGGCGCGGCGCATCGCGCCGTCGAGGCCCTCGCTCTGACGCGCGTCGGTGCGGCCGATGATAAGCGTGTTGACGGGATCGAGCCGCGCGTCGCACGCGACCTTGATCTTCTCCACCATGTCGGCGGTCGGAATGATGCGCTTATAGGGCGTGTGGCCGCATTTTTTCGGAAACTCCTGATCCTCGATCTGGATCGCGGTCACGCCCGCCTGCTCATAGCCGCGCACGGTGTGATGAACGTTGAGCAGGCCGCCATAGCCGGTATCGGCATCCGCCATCACCACGGCGCCCGAAATTCGCGCCAGCGCGCCCATCCGCTCCACCATCTGGGTATAGGTCGCGATGCCGGCGTCGGGAATGCCGTGGGTGGAGGCCGTCAGCCAATAGCCGGACCCATACACGATCTCGAAGCCGAGCTTCTTGGCGATCAGCGCCGCCATCATGTCGTGGCAGCCGGGCGCGAAAAAGAATTCGTGGCGATCGAGCTTCTGGCGCAGAAGAGGAGAGGACATGGTGCTTTTCCTTATGCCTTGAAAAAAGAGATTAGCGCGCGGGCGGCGGCGGCGGATCGATAGCGAAATGCCGTTTCAGCACATAGGCGATATCGGCATAGCACGCGCCGAATCGCACGATTTCCAGGGTCTCGACATTCAGCAAGGTCGATGAGGCGCGATAGAAATGAAACGGCTGTAGCCCGTGATCGATCACGATATCGGCGATGGCGACAATCTCGGGTTCGATGTCCTCGACCTTGAACTTCGTGCCGCCCAGGGAAAAATTGGCCGATGAGCCGAACAGCGGATGGGTCTCGGCGTGGCTCAGCCGCGTCAGCGCGGCGTGGAACGGCCCGGCATTGAGCAGCATCGCGATGGTGCCGTCCTGCGTGCTGGCGGCCAGCGCCTCGGCGTCGAGCCGAGCCAGCAGCGGATGGTCGAGCCGACACGGCGCGATGCAGCCGAGCGGCAGGTCATAATCCTCGACGATGGCGCGAACGATATCGCGGCCGCGCGGCGAACAGTGCTGTACCTCCGCCTGAATGGCCCGGTTCGCCACCATGGCGTTACGCTTCGCGGCGCCCCGCCGCTTGGCGTCGAAGATGCGCCGCAGCGCCGGACCCGATCCGCCCAGCGCGGCATAACCGATAGTGTGGGGCACGATGGCGATGCCGCCGCCGGTCAGCACGTCGAACGCGCGACGGGCATCGCCCGCGATGTCGAACAGCGCCACTATCGGGTCACCGCGACGGGCCCGCGCATCTTCCTGGTTTCACCCGGCACGGGCTTTCCTTAGAATGGCGGCGTTGGGGGCGACGCGCGGAACATCATGAGCGGCGATACACACGCAAACGATCTGTCGGGCCGGCCGATCGGCGTTGCCGAGGCCGCGGCCCGGCTTGGCATCTCGACCCTTCGCGTCCGCCACCGCCTGCGCACCGGCGCGCTGAAAGGGTTTCGCGACAATCGCGGCCACTGGCAGGTGCGCATCGACGGCGGCGAACCGGCCGGCGGCGACCAGCCGCTCAATCGCGACGCGCTGGCCGACATGCTGGTCGAGGAATTGCTGGAGGCGAAGGACCGAATCGACGATCAGGATGTCGCCATCAAACGGCTTCACGCCCTCGTCGCCCGCCAGCAGGATTTGCTCGACCGCACGGTGGCGCGGCTCGAAGTGACCGCGCGGCCGCCCACTGGCGGCGACGGCGGGAAATTGAAGCAGACCCTCGACCGCGCGCTCGCCATGCTGGAGGCCGCGTTCACGCGCCAGGAGGAATTGACGGCGCGCGCCGAACGATTCCGCGCGATGATGGACCGGTCGCTGGCGCTTCTCGAAAAAGTCGCGCCCGGCACGCCGATGGCGCCGCAGGCCGACGGCCGGGTCGCCGGCACGCTGGACCACGCCGTTGACCTTGCCGACAAGGCGCTGACGCGCGCCGAAACCGCGTCGCATCACGCGGCGCGGCTCGACGGCATGCTGGAGCGCGCGCTTACCATCGCCGAGGAAAATTCCGCAGGACAGCAGCGCGCCGAGCGACGGCTGACCCGCCACGACGAATTACTGGAGCGGTCGCTGACCCTGGTCGAAGCGGCGGCGTCTCGTCTCGTCGGCGACAGCGCGGCGCGGCGCGGGGTGTTTTCGCTGTTCGGGCGCGGCGCGCGGCGGCCTTCCGACGGATAGCGGCATCCGTCACGCATTGCGCCGTTCCGCCGCCGCGATATAGGCCAGCACCTCGTCGAGATCGACGACATCGGCATAGCGGCGCTGAACGTCCCGCAAATTGTCGCGATGCGGCCCCTCATCGACATCGCCACAGCACGGCTCCGGCACGATGACGCGAAACCCATAGGAAAACGCGTCGGTGATGCTGGCGCGCACGCAGCCCGAGGTATTGCATCCCGTGACGATCACGGTATCGACGTTTTCCTTGATGAAGTACGAGGCAACGGCGGTATTGAAAAAGATCGAGGCGGCGGTCTTGCATACCGCCATGTCGTAGGCGCGATCGTAGATGCGCTCGTCGAGCTCCGTGCATGGCGCGCCGTGGTGGAAGTCGTTGACCACGGTCGGGATTTTCCACAGCGGCGCGTCACGCGCGCTGGAATAGGCGGTATAGCAGCAGGCAACCGGCAGCCCGGCGCGCCGGGCGGCGGCGACAAGAATCGCCGTGTTGGTGACCGCGCGCTCGACCATCGGCCGGCCACCGAGCGGAAAGCGGCTTTCGGTGAAAGCTTTTTGAAAATCCACGACGACCACGCCGGCGCGCTTGCCGAAGCCGATGCGATTGGCGTCGAAGCCGATATTCTTATAGGGATCGTTCACGCACCCGCCTCCGTTACGACACGGGTCAGATCGACGCCGAAACGCGTGGCGAACGCGGCCCGCAGGCGATCGAAGCAATGACCGACCCGCACCACGGTGAAATCGCGGAAATCGATGATGGTGCTGGATAGCCCGTCCTTATGCGCATATTTCGATTGGCCGTAATCGAAATGAACCGCGGCCGCGTCGCGCACCGCGGGTTCGATATCGGCATAGCGATATTTGCTGCCGCTGAGCGACACATTGGCGGACGAGCCGAACACCGCGGTGCCGCGCGCGACCGACCCTTCGGCAATCGCGTCGTGGAACTGGCCCGCGTTGAGCAACATGTCGAGCGTGCCGCCTTTCGACGAATTTCGCATCACGAAGGGATCGACCGCCGCGAACAGCGGATGGTCCGCGCGAAACGGCGCCACGACCGAGAAGGGCAAGCCCTCTTGCTCCACCATGTCGCGCACCATGGCGTGTCGGCTGTCATCCATGACATGAATCTCGCGACTGAGCCGCCAGTCGCCGAACATTCCCGACGGCTTGTCATAGGAGCGGCGCTTGGCCGCGAAGATACGCTGAATGCCGGTGGGCATGGTCGCGACCACCGCATAGGCAACATCCAGCGGCACGATGCCGATGCCGCCCGCCGCCAGCGCATCGAAGAGACCCGCGATATCGGCCGCGAGAGTCTGCGGCGCCACCGGGTCCGACGTCAGCCGGCCGGCATCGCTCACGGCGCCGCGCCCGAATTGCCGAGCCGGCGGAAATAGGCGATGGCGTCATCCTCGCCGACGACATCGCCATATTTGGCGCTCATATCGAAGAGGTTCGCCGCGTGCGGTTCTGGCGCGCGGTCGCCGACCGCCTCCCGCACCACGATCGGGATGAAGCCGTTGCTCATCGCATCGACACAGGTGGCGCGCACGCAGCCCGAGGTCGTGAGGCCGGTGATGACCACCGTGTCGATCTTCGCCGCCGTCAGGGTCGCGGCGAGAGAGGTGCCGAAAAACGCGCTGGGATATTGTTTCGAGACGACAAACTCATCCGCTTGCGGCTCGAGCCCATCGGGCCAGCGGCCCATCGGATTGCCGTCCTCGAATGCCTGAAGCGCCGGCACCTTGCGGGTAAAGATACCGCCATCGGCAAGGCCCTTGCGGTACTTGACGTTGGTCATGATGCGCGGGACGCGCGCCGCCCGCGCCGCCGCCAAGACACGCAGCGCCGAGGCCAAGGTCCCTTCGACCCCGGCATAGAGCGGCGATCCCGGCTCGAAATAGGCCTGGACGAAATCGACCAGGATCAAGGCCGGGCGTTCGCCGAAGCCAAGGCCGCTGTGATAGCCGGCCCTGGCATAGTTGCGGTCGAGTTCTTCCGCCACGCGCGCGCCCCGCTATTCGGCCGCCGCCACCTGAACGCCGCGCACCCATTTCTGGAATTCCGGCGTGCGCGGCGGATCGAACCCGGTCTCGGCCTTGCAGCGGGCCTTCAACTCCTCGACCGTGCCGCCGAAATCGAACATTTTGAGATCGCCGCGCTCGCGCTCCATGCGCTGGCGCAGCGCCTGGGTCGCCTGCTCGTCCACCGAATAATCGCCCCGAACCACGACGCCATAGCGCCGCGCGCCATCGACGCTGACGAGGCCACGCGCCACATCCTTCGCCACCTTCAGCGCGTCGCGTTTCAGCGGATCGCCCCAGCCGCCGCCGCCCCAGGTATTGAAATAGAGCACATCGCCCGGCTCGACCTTGATCCGGTCGCACTTGGCGTGCATTTTTTCCTCGGTGCCGTTGGCGCGGATCATGATCTTGTTCGACCGCCCGCCGGGGTGGCCGCCATTGACCCCCCAGGGATGGGTCAGCCAGCGATCGTCATGGATCGAAATTTCCCCCGGCTCGAGAAACATATAGCCGAGGCTGACGCCGTTGCCGCCGCGATGCAGCCCCGCCCCGCCGGTATCCGCGATGGTTTCGTATTTGACGATGCGCAGCGGGAAATAGCTTTCGAGAAACTCGTTCGGCACATTGGTGAAGGCGGGCCACAGCGAATGCCCGTCGGGGCCATCGCCGGCCGGCCGGCCCGGAATGCCGCCGAAGCCGATCTGATAAAGCTGATACCACTCGCCGCGCTTGTCATAGCCCGAATACATGAAGTGCGGACTGTCGGAAAAGCCGGCGGCGTTGAGCGCGTCGGGCGAGCCCTGCCCCAGCACGCCGCCCATGATGTCGAAAATCCGCCCCAGCATATGCGTTCGGCACGACAGCGCCGCGGGCCGCCGGGGCTTCAGGATGCAGCCGAGCGGGATGCGCACATCGACCAGATCATAGAACCCGTCATTGAATAGGATTTGCGGGTCGAACAGATTGATGGTGAAGGCGCCGAGGAACATTTTGAACATTTCCTCGTTCAGCAGGAAATTCACCGAGCTGATCGATTGCGGGTCCGAGCCGGCGAAGTCGAAGATCGCCTTCTCGCCCTCGCGCCACATGGTACACGCGACCTTGTAGGGGCCCATGCCCAGCCCGTCATCGTCGATGTAATCCTCGAAATAGGCCTTCTTTTCGGGAATCACCATTTGGATGATGGCGCTCATCGCGCGCTTGTTGCGGTCCAGCATCTCTTCCATCGCCGCGATGAAATCGTCGACGCCGAAGCGATCGCAGATTTCATGAACGCGGCGCTCCGCCATGCGCAGGGCGGCGATGACGGCGTTGAAATCGGAGCGATTCCATTCCGGCAGCCGGCAATTGCGGAGGATCATCTCCAGCACTTCGGTATTGAGGATGCCCTTCTTGTAGATTTTGAGCGGCGGGAATTGGATGCCTTCTTCGAAAATCTGCGCGGCGTCGGTCGGCAGGCTGCCCGGCACCTTGCCGCCGATGTCGGTCATATGGCCGAACATCGCACCCCAGGAGACGAGGCGCCCGTCCTTGTAAATCGGCATCATGGTCAGCCAATCATTGAGATGGCTGATCGCGCCATTGACCGAATAAGGGTCATTGGTCAGGAAAATATCGCCTTCCTCGATGGTACCGCTATAGCCCTCGTTGAAGCCATAGATGAACGAGCCGAACTGGCCGACCACCATCTTGCCTTCCTGATTGGCGATCATGGGGAAGGCGTCATGCTGTTCGCGAATGCCCGGCGACATCGCGGTGCGGAACAGCACCGCGTCCATCTCGGTGCGCGCGTTGCGAAGCGCGTTCTCGATGATGTCCAAGGTGATGGGATCGACCTTGACGTCGCGGAACGGCGTGTTGTTGGTCTGAACGATCTGTGCGGTCATATCCGATCTCCCCTTATTGCCGAGCGGGCCGAATGAGAATGTTGCCGAAGGTATCGACCTCGCCGACATGGTCCGGCAGAATCAGCGTAGTGGCGTCCATTTCGACGACCACGGCGGGACCGGCGATGCGATTGCCGGCCTTGAACTTGGCGCGATCGTAAATCGTCGCCGTGACATCCGCGCCGCCGATATAGAGCGTGGTGCGCTCGACCGCGGCGGCGGACGGGTCGGCGCCGCCGCGCGCCACCGCCTCCGGCTTCACCACCGTCTCGCTGCCCTGAACGATGGCGCGCAGATTGACCAGCTCGTGCGGCGCCTCGAGGGCGAAGGTGAAGAGCTGGGTGTGCACCGCGTCGAAGCGCGCCGCCACCGCCGGCAATCCGGTCGCGCGGAACTCGGTCGGCGCGACATCGACGGTGAGCTGCATGCCCTGCCCCTTGTAGCGCATGTCGATCTGGAACAGTGTCGATTGGTCCGCGCGGCTGACGCCCTCGGCATCGAGCGCGCGCGCCGCGTTTTCCGCCAGTTCGTCCAGCATGCCGGTGACCTCGCGGTCGGAGGTGTCGCCGACGCGGCGAATGAAGGTGCGCGACGCCTCGTCGCGCAACCGGGTCGTGGCATCACCATAGGCACATAGCACGCCGGGGCCGGGCGGGACGATCACCGGCCACGACCCCATCAGCTTGCCCAGCGCATTGGCATGAAGGGGACCAGCGCCGCCGAACGCGACCAGCGCGAAATCGCGCGGATCGAAGCCCTGCTCCACCGAGACCAGCCGCAAGGCGCCGAACATGTTTTCATTGACGATGTTGACGATGCCCTCGGCCGCCTTCTTCAGCGGCATGTCGAGCGCGTCGGCGATCTTCTTCACCGCCGTCTCGGCCAAGCCGCGATCGATCTTCATGTCGCCGCCGAGCTTCGACGTGCTGGGCAGGTAACCCAGCACGACATTGGCGTCGGTGACGGTTGGCTCGACCCCGCCCTTCATATAAGTGGCGGGACCGGGATCGGCGCCCGCGCTCTGCGGTCCGACCCGCAGCGCCTTCGTCAATTGCGGCACATAGGCGATGGAGCCGCCGCCGGCGCCGACGCTGCGCACGTCGATCGAGGAGGCGCGCACCGTCACGTCCGCGACCCGCGTCTCGCGCCTGGTCTGGGCGACCCCCTTCTGAATCAGCGCCACGTCGGTCGAGGTGCCGCCCATGTCGAAGGTCAGCAAATCCTTGTACCCGGCCTGCGACGCGATCCACAGCGCGCCGGCGACGCCGCCGGCGGGGCCGCTCATGAGGAGATTGACCGGCGCCGCCTTCGCGCCCTCGACCGAGGCCAGCCCGCCATCCGAGCGCAGGATGTGGAGCTTCACGTCGCTCATCGTGCGGCTCAGCTCGTTGTGCAGATTGGTGATGTATTTCGACACCACCGGCCGGATGTAGGAATTGACCACCGTGGTTTCGGTGCGCTCGTATTCGTACATTTCGGGCATGACCTCGGACGAGATCGAGACCGGTATGTTCGGCATCGCCTCGCGGGCGATGTCGCGAATGCGGCGCTCATGCACGCCGCTGGCATAGGCATTGATCAGCGACACGGTCAGCGCCTCGGCGCCCTTTTTCGCCAGCGCCTGCAGATCGCGCCGGATCCGCGCCTCGTCCAGTTTCTCGACGATATTGCCCTGCACGTCCAGGCGTTCATGCGCCTCGATGGTCAGCTCGAGCGGCGCCAGCGGATCGCGCTTATTGAAGATGACCCAGCCGCCGAGACCACCCGGAACATAGGAGCGGGCGATCTGCAGCACCTGACGAAAGCCCTTGGTCGTCACCAGCCCGACCTTGGCGCCGCTCGAGGTCAGCACGGTATTGGTCGCAACCGTGGTGCCGTGCATGACGAAATTGATCTGGGTCGGGTCGATGCCGGTCTGCTGGCACAGTTTCGCGATGCCATTCAGCACGCCGATCGACGAATCCTTCGGCGTCGACGGGACCTTGGCGGAATGAGTCTTGCCGGTCTGCTCGTCGATCAACAGAAGGTCGGTGAAGGTCCCGCCGACATCGACGCCCAGCCGATAGCCCCTGCCTATTCGGCGCGGGGCCGCGCCGGCCGCCGGCCGCGCCACGGGCGCGCCGGATTCGAGGCGCGCCAGCCGGCGCTCCAACTCGGCGAGCCGCGACTCATATTCCGCGGCAATGTCGTCAATCGCATCACTCATCACACGTCCCCGATTTTTCCGATCAACCGAAACTTTGCGGCTGGCGGCGCCGCACCAATTGCGACAGCACCACCGCCACCACCAACCCGCCGCCATAGAACAGGTTCTGCACGAAGGACGGTATCCCCAAGATCGTCAGACCGAGGATGCCCGTGGTCAGCACATAGACGCCGATCAGCGATCCGAACGGATTGAAGCGCCCGGGAATGATGCTGGTGGCCCCGAGGAACGCGCCCGCGAACGCCGGCAGCAACAGTTGCAAGCCCGACAGCGGATCGGCGGAACCGGTCATGCCGCTATACATCACGCCCGCGATCGCCGCGATGACCGAGGACGCAAGGAGGGCCAGCGCGCGCACGCGATCGACCCGAATGCCCGAAAGCCGTGCGACCTCGCGGCCACGGCCGACGAACAGCAGCCGGCGGCCCGGCAGGGTGTATTCGAGAAACGCCCACATGCCGACGCACAGCAGCAGCGCATAATAGAAGCTCAACGAGATGCCGAAGATACGCTTGACGATGACGAGATCGATCAGCGTCGGCGACACGCCGGAGATGGTTTCCGACGCGCTGATCCACAGCACGATGCCTTGCAGGAACGTGCCCGTGCCCAGCGTGACGATCAGCGAATGGATGCGGAAATAGACGACGATGAAGGCATTGACCAAACCGACCGCGACCCCGCACGCGATCGCAACCGCGATCGCCGGCGGCGCCGCCCAATGATATTGGACGTTCAGCACCGCCAGGGTCACCGAGGAGAGAACCAGCGTGCTGGCGATCGACAGGTCGAAATCCCCCGCCGTCAGCGGCAACAGCAACCCCAGCGTCAGCACCACCAGGATCGCGTTCGCGGAAAACATGCTGGAAAAGCCGAGCCACGACAGGAAATAGGTCGGGCTGATCGCGCCGAACACCGCGACCAGGATGATCCACGCGCCGATCAGCGCGTAGCGTTCGCCGATCTCCTTGACCCAGCCCTGCTCGCGCCGGGCGCGGATCGGGCGCGCCGCTTCCATGTCGTGCAGGCGCCGCTCGAGCGCGGCGAGGCGCGCCTCATAGGCGACCAGCGCGGGATCGGCCATATCGCCGGCACGCGCGCCGTTCATGCCGGCTGGCCTTCCGTTCGCACGGCCTGTCCGGTCAGCGTCATGCTGCGGTAACATTGCTCCGCGATCCGATCCTTGCCGAGGTCCGGGCCCTGTAGCACGCGAATGATCTCGCCCCGCGCGAAGATCAGCACACGATCGCATATCTGCTCAAGCTGTTCGTAGTCGGTGCTGGCGATGATGATTGAGGTGCCTTGCTTCGCCGCCTCGCCGATCGCCATCAGCAATTTTTGCCGCGCGCCGACATCGACCCCCTGGGTCGGCTCGTCCAGCAGCAGCAAAGTCGGCTTGGTCTGAAGCCATTTATAGAGCAGCACCTTCTGCTGATTGCCGCCGCTGAGCCCGTCCAGCATCATCGCCGGCACGTTCGGCCGCACCTCATAGGCGGCGCCGAGTTCCCGCGTTCGCCGCGCCATGCCGAGCCGATCGAGAAAGCCGCCATGCCGGAATTCGCGCAGCACCGGCAGGGTCGCGTTGTCCACGATCGGCAAGCCGCCGACACCCGACGCGCCAAGCCGGTCGGCCGGCAGAAAGGCGATGCCGGCGCCCATCGCCAGCGACGGGCTCATGGCGGCCAGCGGATAGCTCTCGGCGCCCAGCGTCAGGGTGCCCCCTTGCGCGCGGCGAGCGCCGAAGAGCAGCGCCAGCACCTCGTCGAAGCCGGTGCCGATCAGCCCGGTCAGGCCCAAGACTTCGCCGCGATGCAGCGCGATATCGACATTCCGCAACGTACCGCCCGAAAGGCCGGTCGCCGCGATATCGGCGGGCCGGCTTTCGACGTCGCGCGGCGCCATGTGAAACGGCACGACGCGGCTGCCGATGATGCGCTCGACGAAGGCATCGTGGCTGGCGCCCTTGGTGACGAGAGTGCCGGCGACGATGCCGTCACGCAGCACGGTGGCGCGATCCGTGATTTCCATCACCTCGCCGACATCGTGGGTGACGAAGATGACGCTGGCCCCGCGCTCCACCACGCGATGAACCAGTCCGAACAATTGCTCGATGCCGACGCGCGGCAGAAACGGGGTCGGCTCGTCGAGCACCAGAAGGCCCCGGCCGCCGTGTTCGGCCTGATTGCGCTCGATGTCTTCCATCGCCCGCACGATCGCCAGCAGCGCCCGCGTCACCTGCGGCAGGTCCGCGACGACCGCGTCGGGGTCGAGCGCGACCGCGAATTTCTCGAACGTCCGCCGCGCCCGCCGCCGTTCCGCGGCCCAGTCGATGGGCCAGCGCCGACGGCTGGCGAATTCGCCGATGCGCAGGTTTTCCAGCACCGACAGAGACGGGATCAGGCCCAGATGCTGATGAACGAAGGCCAGCCCGTAATCGCGATGGTCGCGCGGCCCGCGCCGCGACGGCATGGGGCGGCCGAATACCTCGATGCTGGCGCCCGGCTCCGGCTCGTGGAAGCCGGACAGGATCTTGATCAAGGTCGACTTGCCCGAACCGTTCTGACCCAGCAACCCGTGAATCTCACCCGCCTCGACGGTGAGGTCGACCGCTCGCAGCGCCGGGGCGCCGCCGAATGACTTGCTGAGATTCCGAAGCACGAGGGCCGGGGCCATCGCCCCGGCCTCCGCCGTCCGAACCGTTACTTCACGCCCCATAGCTTCAAGAAACCCGCGACATGGACGTTGCCATAACCCGTGTCATAGTCGGCGGGAACACCGGCCGTCTTCACATTGTCCTTGTCGAAGATGATCAGCGGCGTGTGCGGATCGGTCACCTTCGCCAAGCCGCACAAGACCCGCATGTCGGCATCGACGCCGGCCATCCCCCACCAGCCCAGGCTTTCGCCGACATCCATTTCGATGTCGCCGTTGCGCAGCATGTCGAGCATGCCAGGCGAGCCGTTGAAGGTCGCGATCTTCACCGAGCCCTGCCGGTTGGTGACGCGCAGCGCCGGCACCACGAAGGTCGCCATGTTGTCGTAGATCGGCAGGATGTAGTTGATGGTCGGATCGGCCACCAGCGCCGATTGGACGCTCGGCTGGATCTTGGTGCCCCACTCCGGGAACGGCACGTTGATATGCTGATGCTTGCTGCCCGGCGCGTTCTTGTCGAGATAGTTCTCGATCGCCTTCACGAAGGGCTTGGTCGGAACCACTTCGTCCGAGCCGATGATGACCGCGTTGACCTTGCCGCCGGTATGGGTGATCGCCCACGCCGCCATGATCTCGCCCGCCTCGGTGTAATTGTCCTGCGTCGAGCCATCGATCGTATCGGGAACCGGCTGCGTCACGTCATAGAGATGGGTCGTCGTGACCTTGATGCCTTTGCCGCGCGCTTCGGTGATCTGCGGCCCCAGCGCCGCCGGTGGAATGCCGCCCATCAGGTCGATCAGGCTGTAGCCTTGGGCACCGGCCGTGGACATGCCCTGAACCCACTGATCGAGCTTGGCCTGGTTTTCCCAGATCGTCAGCTTGAAGCCGACTTCCTTCGCCGCGACGGCCATCGACTTGGCGATCGCGACGTTGAACGGATTCGAGCTGGCCAGCGGGATGACGAACATCGATTTGCCGGCCATGCATTGCTTGGCATTGAAGGCCGGGCCCGGTGCCGTGAATTTCGGCATCGAGCGATGCTGTTCGATAAGCGCCTTGGCCGCCACCATGTCGGCCGACGCGGGCGCCGAGCCCACCGCCAACATCCCGGCCGCGGCTGCCGCCACGACCGCGACACCCATGATCTTCGACATTGTCTTTCTCCCCTCCCCTTTGTTTGTCCCCCTCGCGTGGAAATTCCGCACACGGCATTTCCGCGCGATGAGCCGGTTCCGGACAGGTCTCTCCGGTATACAATCAGAGTTGATAACAACGCCGATCAGGTCAAGAAGAATCGCGCCGCCAAGAGCGATCTCAATTGATTCGTCCGGCCAGCCGTCCCGATAGCGCTTGATCGGTGACGGCCGCGACGCGGATCGTGTTGGACCATGCGCCTCGGTTCAATGTATACAATTATGGAGACCGATAAGATGCGATGAGTAGGATGCGATGAGCGCCGGACCGCGCTGGTGGCTGCAATATCTGGTGCGAATTCCGGTGGGGCCGGAAACCCGGTCCGAGGAATATCAATTCGGCTTGATGATCCTGCGCCAGATCGAGACCTGGCTGCGCGACAATCACGCGCCACGCGCGCTGTTCGATCCGCATGGCCGGCCGAAAACGCCGCTGGTCAGCGTGTCCTTCGACGAGACCGAGCTGGAAAAAGCCCTGGCCTATCGCATTTTCTGCAACGAGTTGGGACTCAGCAATTCGCTGCGGCAAAGCCGCATCGTTCACAATGCCTGTGGGCGAACGACGCCGCGATTCTAAAAAATCTTCCTCGGAAGAAACAAATTCAGAAGAAACAATATTGTCTTGCCGAGCCGGCATCAATCCTGCATAGGGGGCCATGTCCAAATCGACGGACAAAGCGTATGCGGTGATCTACGAGGCGCTGACGGCGGGGCGGTTTCGTCCGGGTGAGCGCTTGGCCGAGGAACGGCTGGCGCGCGAAATCGGGGTGTCGCGCACGCCGGTTCGCGAGGCGCTGCGCCGTCTCAGCGCCGAGGGCTTTGTCGAGTTCATGCCGAATCAGGGCGGCAAGGTGCCGTCCCTCTCCTTCGACGACGTGAAGGAGGTGTTCGATCTGCGGGTGCTTCTGGAAAGCTATGGCGCGTCGCTGGCGGCGCGCAATATCACGCCGCCACAGCTCGTCGATCTTGCCGAGCTGTGCGACAGCATGGAACAGGCGTTCGCCAAGCGTCGGCCCGGCTATATCGAGGAAATCTCGGCTGGCAACCGCCGCTTTCACCGCGTGCTGATCGAGGCGGCGGGCGGCCAGCGGCTGAGCCGGCTGCTGCCGCAGGTGATCGAGATGCCGCTGATGCTCGATACTTACGACCGCTTCTCGACCGCAGACATGAACCGCAGCATGCGCCACCATCGCGAGCTGACCGTGGCGCTCGACGCGCACGACGCCGATTGGGCCGAGGCGGTGATGCGCGTTCATATCCAATCGGCGCGCAACGTCTATCTGGAATCGGTCAAGAGGCGTGCCGACGCGAACCGGGCGGACGCCATCGCGCCGCCGCGGCGCGGCACCCAATAGGGCCACCCCCGGATCGCGCGCTGGAAACACAGACAAACATTCCTCATCCCGAGCGCGCCCGAAGGGCGCGGTCGAGGGACGCACGACGGCTTGCCTAAATCTGAACCGTCAAGCCCGCCCCGGCCACGAGCCGGGGACGCCAAGACACCAAGCCTATTCTCGAACTAATCGAGCGCCTCCCCGACGAAAGTCGGGGTCCATTTCTCCATCGGCACGATGGATACCTGTATGAAGGTTGTGCTCCGCGGTAGCGTGGAGAAGCGGCCGGAGCCCGTTGGATACCTGCTTTGAAGAGCGTAAGCCGGCATGG
>Ga0208357_1000037_pt1 | contig 92373 bp, 78 predicted proteins | sample NGESurdeep092012_6_FD_184487 | JGI IMG/M metagenome (GOLD analysis project Ga0208357, IMG submission 184487) | Arctic peat soil microbial communities from Barrow, Alaska - NGEE Surface sample F52-2 deep-092012 (SPAdes) | ecosystem: Environmental > Terrestrial > Soil > Wetlands > Peat ...
TCGGTCGCGGCTCTCGAGCGCATGATCCAACGCGACTTTGAGCCGGCCCGGCTCGCCGCTTCCCAAGAGGATGCGCCGGCCGTCTTTCGTCGTGATTTCGACCGCGCCAAGTCCGCTCACATTGTAGAGCATGCCTCGCGGGGTGCGGCGCATTCCCCAACCCCAAGACCAATCGGTCCGGGTCACGAGGGAGGATTCGATCTCGGCCAATGCCAAGTGGCCACCGATCGGCCCTACGCCAAAGCGCCAGTGAATCGCCTCCGAATCGACGCGAATCTCGAGTGTGGCGAAGTTGATGATGACCAGGCAGACGATCGCGGCCAAGGCCGGTAATCCGACCGTTGCCATGATTCCCCAGTGGCTGGAGGTTATCTGGCGCGACACGAAAATGACCGCGATCGCCGGCAAAATTCCCGCCAGCATTATCGTCCCGAACTGGCGGTTTCGATAAACCTCGTGGGGTGGATGCATGACGTGGCGTTAATTTAAAAGAACGCGGGTGCAGGCGAGCCGCGCTGATCGGTCACCGGCGCGGCTCATTGGGCGTGCCCGGCAAGTGGATATGCTTGGATAATTCCCACTTGGCGATGGCATTGCGGTGGACCTCGTCCGGCCCATCGGCAAAGCGCAACGTGCGAGAATTGGCATACATGGATGCCAATGGAAAGTCATCGCAGACGCCCGCTCCTCCATAAACCTGCATCGCCCAGTCGATGATCTGACACGCCATGGAGGGAGCTATGACTTTGATCATCGCGATCTCGGTACGTGCAACCTTGTTGCCTTGGGTATCCATCATATAGGCCGCCTTCAGAGTCAAGAGCCGGGCCTGATCGATCATGCAGCGCGCGTTTGCGATTCTTTCCTGGGTCACGGTCTGCTCGCCGATCTTTTTGCCAAAAGCCACGCGTTCCAAGGAACGCTTGCACATCAGCTCGAGCGCGCGTTCTGCCACGCCGATCAGGCGCATGCAATGATGGATGCGCCCCGGTCCGAGCCGTCCCTGGGCGATTTCGAAGCCGCGACCCTCTCCGAGCAGCATGTTGCCCAGGGGAACCCGAACATCCTTCAATTCGACCTCCATATGGCCATGGGGCGCGTCGTCGTAGCCAAACACCGTCAGATGGCGCAAGACCTTGACGCCCGGGGCGGCCGTAGGTACCACCACCATGGATTGCTGTTCGTGACGACCGGCATCCGGGTCGGTCTTGCCCATGACGATATATACCGCGCAGCGAGGGTCTCCAGCGCCTGATGACCACCATTTGCGTCCGTTGATGACGTAGTGCGCGTCGTCTCGTTCGATTCGACACTGGATATTTGTCGCATCCGAGGAGGCGACATCCGGTTCCGTCATGAGAAACGCGGAGCGGATCTCACCTTTTAGCAACGGGTCGAGCCATGCGCGCTTGAGCGCTTCGGAGCCATAGCGCTCCAAAGTTTCCATGTTGCCCGTGTCAGGGGCCGAGCAGTTAAAGATTTCCGGTGCCCAGGACACGCGACCCATGATTTCACACAAGGGAGCATATTCGAGATTGGTCAAGCCTTCGGGTACGCGTGTCGAGGCCGGCAGAAACAAGTTCCACAGTCCGACCTGGCGGGCGTGCGGCTTTAATTCCTCGACGATGCGCGTGGGTATCCACGCGTTCCCGCGCGCGCGATTGGCGGCGACTTCTTCGTGAAAGCGGTATTCGTTCGGATAGACATGACGGTCCATGAAGGCGACCAGGCGCGTGCGTAGCTCTTGCACCTTCGGGGTGTAGTCGAAATTCATGCCTTTAGCTCCGGTGCACTTATGGGTTCACGACAATTTTTCCTGTGACTTGCCGCTCGATGACGGCATCGAGCGCCTGTGCAATCTGATCGAGACGGTATTTGGCAGAGACCAGAGGTTTGAGCTTGCCCAGCTGCAACAGGCGCATCAACTCGCTCAAGTTCCTCTCGCTCTTATCGGGCTCGCGTCGCGTGAAATCGCCCCAAAACACACCGACAATGGAGCAGCCTTTTAAGAGTGCCAGATTCAGCGCAATGCTCGGAATCTGCCCATTGGCAAATCCCACCACAAGAAACCGGCCGCGCCATGCCATACTGCGCAGCGCCATTTCGCTGTATGAGCCGCCGACCGGGTCGTACACAACATCGACTCCGCGGCCTCCAGTTAGAACCTTGAGGCGGTCGCGCAAGTCTTCGGTGGTGTAATTGATCAACTCGTCAGCGCCGTGCGCCTGGCACACCGCAAGCTTCTGTGCACTGGAGGCAGCCGCAATGACGCGTGCACCGAGCGATTTGCCGATCTCTACGGCTGCGAGCCCCACACCGCCGGCTGCGCCCAAAACCAGCAGGGTTTCTCCGGGCAAAAGTGCGGCCCGGTCCGTCAGCGCGTGATAGGAGGTGCCATAGGCCATGACGAATGAGGCCGCGATGTCGAAAGGCAGGCCGGATGGAGCTGGCAGCAAACGCGCAATGTCGACTGTCAGTTCCTCGGCGAACGCGCCCCATCCCGTGAAAGCGATGACGGCTTGTCCGACATGAAAGCCCGTGACACCCTGACCGAGCGCGGTGATTACGCCAGCACATTCGCCGCCCGGCGTGAACGGCAGCGGCGGTTTGAATTGGTACTTGTTCTGGATGATGAGAGTATCAGGAAAATTGACACCCGCAGCCTCGATCTTGATCAGCACTTGGCGCGGACCCGGCGTCGGAGAGGGGATGTCCTCGATGACTAAGGATTGTGGCGGGCCGTATTCCTTACACAGTACAGCTTTCATGGTTTTTCCCCGAGGAACTCCCATTCGTGCAACGCGTGCGAGTGCGGCATCAAGCTGCTCAATTCAGGTCCCTATGCGCCGAAACGATTATAGCCCGCAGGCATTCACTAACGACCTCGGCCTTAGCGTACGCGCATGCCAGGCTGCGCACCCTCCCCGGGCTCCAGGAGATAGAGCCCGGGTCCCGGTTCGCCATCGGGCGCGCTTGCGGCGAGAACCATACCCTGGCTTATCCCGAACTTCATCTTGCGCGCGGCAAGATTGGCCACCATCAGGGTTAAACGCCCGACCAGTTGTTCAGGCCGATAGCTCGACTTGATCCCCGACAGGACTTCGCGCGGCTTGCCTTCACCGACGTCCAGGGTGAGCCGTAAGAGTTTTTCCGAACCATCGATGGCGCTTGCTTCGATGATACGCGCGACGCGCAAGTCGACGCGCGCGAAATCATCGAACTTGATCTCCGGCTGAATTCTTTCGAAGCCGGACGTCCCGGCCTTCGGGGTTGCGGCGGCTGGCGTGGCGCCGGCCGGGGATTCGATCGTCTCATAGAGGAGCGCATCGACCTGCTTGGGATCCACGCGTGCCATGAGATGTTCGTAGCGACTGATCCGCACCAAAGGGACTGGATGCACCCAATTCAAGCTCGTACAGTTCAAAAACGCTTCGGCGCGAAGCGCGAGCTGTGGCAACACGGGCTTTAGCCACAGGGTGAGTTCCATGAATGCGCGCATCGAGATCGAACACACTTCGTGCAGGCGTACGCGCAGGCTTTCATCCTTGGCCAACTCCCAAGGCTTTTGCGAATCAAAATACTGATTGACGCTGTCGGCGAACGCCATCGCAAGACGCAGGGCGCGCGCCGTATCGCGTATCTCGTAGGCGGCTCGCACCTCTGCGCCAACGGCGCTGGCGTTCAGCGTTCTCCAACCGAGAGTCTCGTCGGTCGGTAGGACTGCACCATCGAAATAGCGCAAAAGGAAATTGGACGAGCGGCTCGCGATATTGACGTATTTGCCGATGAGATCGCTATTGACGCGTGCGACAAAATCGTCAGGACTGAACTCAAGGTCTTCGACGTGGGCATTCAGCTTGGCCGCGACGTAGTAGCGAAACCATTCGGGATTGAGCCCCAGTTCGAGATAGCGCAAGGGTGAAATGCCGGTGCCGCGCGACTTGCTCATCTTCAACCCGGAGACCGTGATGAAGCCGTGTACATGTACCTGATCGGGAGTTTTCCGCCCCGAAAAATGCAACATCGCCGGCCAGAATAAGGTGTGGAAGTAGATGATGTCCTTGCCGATGAAGTGAATCTGCTCGGCTTTCGGGTCGGCCATGAATTCGCTAAAGGTCTGGGTCGTGCCGGAGTTTCGTCGCGCACCTCCACTGTCGAAGTAGGCCTTTAGCGATGCGAGATAGCCCACAGGCGCGTCGAGCCAGACATAGAAATACTTCCCCGGTGCATCCGGAATCGGGATGCCGAAGTAGGGGGCGTCCCGCGAAATATCCCAATCGCTGAGGCCGTTGGCCCCGTCCGGTTTGCCGTGCAACCACTCGGCGGCCTTGTTGCGCACCTCCGATTGCAGGCGCGGCAAGCCAGACGCCGGCGATGTGCCGTCAGTCCAGGCCTGCAGAAATGCGCTGCAGCGCGGATCCGAGAGCTTAAAGAAGAAATGTTCGGACTCTTTGAGGACCGGGGCGACCCCACTGAGGCTCGAATAGGGATCGATCAATTCGGTCGCGGCATACACGGTACCGCAGACCTCGCAATTGTCACCGTTTTGGTCTTTGGAGTGGCAGTTCGGGCACTCACCCTTGATGTAACGGTCCGGCAGGAACATCGCCTTGACCGGATCGAAGAATTGCTCGATTTTCTGCGTCGTGATGAACCCCGCATCACGCAAGGCGAGATAAATCGACTGGGATAGAAGGACATTCTCGGGGGAGTCGGTACTGTGCCAGTGATCGAAGGCCACATGAAAGCCTTCGAGGTACTTGGGCCGCTCGGCAGCGATGCCTTGCACGAGAGCCTCCGGCGTCACACCCTCGGCCTGGGCCTTGAGCATGATGGGTGCGCCATGCGCGTCGTCAGCGCACACGAAGTGAACGGTGTGCCCCTCGAGCCGCATGAAGCGCACCCAGATGTCGGCCTGGACGTATTCCATGATGTGTCCAATGTGAAACGACGCATTGGCATAGGGCAGGGCGGTGGTTACAAACAGCGTGCGGGACATGAACCGTTCTTTGCAAAAAAGAATCAATTTTAGCAGGGCGTATGATGTTTCCGCCGAATCGATGCGCTCGCGCGTGCGCGAAGCCACGCACGCTGTGGCCCCATGTTCCCGCACGCCCTTGTGTTTTGACGGGTTCTTGCCGACAATTCCGGCTCCATCCCCGCACGAATCGTGCTCTACTTCTATCCTCGATGACCATCAAATCCGACAAATGGATTCGCCGCATGGCGCGCGAACACAATATGATCGAACCGTTCGAACCCGAGCAGGTGCGCTTTGCCGGGGAAAAGCGGATCGTGAGCTATGGCACCTCGAGCTACGGCTACGATATCCGCTGCGCCAATGAGTTCAAGATCTTCACCAATATCAATAGCACCATCGTCGACCCCAAGAACTTCGACGAAAAATCCTTTGTCGATTTCCGCGGCGACGTCTGTATCATCCCGCCGAATTCCTTCGCCCTGGCGCGGACGGTGGAATACTTCCGGATTCCGCGCACGGTATTGACCGTCTGTTTGGGAAAAAGCACCTACGCGCGCTGCGGGATCATCGTCAACGTCACGCCTTTCGAGCCGGAGTGGGAGGGTTACGTGACGCTCGAGTTCTCCAACACGACACCGCTTCCGGCGAAGATCTACGCCAACGAAGGCGTGGCACAGGTGCTGTTTTTCGAGAGCGACGAAGTCTGCGAGACCTCGTACAAAGATCGGGGCGGGAAGTATCAGGGTCAAACCGGCGTGACACTGCCGAAGGCTTAATTACCCAATCCATGCCCCGCCATCGCCGCCGGGGCGAAAAATGACTTAGAATCCGCGCAAACTCCCCCACGAGACCCCACGCCTAGCGCATAAGCCACCGAATTGCCAAGTTCACGGATGCCCGCCCGTGTTCCTTGGCGCCGGTGGCTTTTGCATTGCACGGTTCGCCCCGCTGTATCCGAAAGGTTGTGCTCCATGAAATTTCGCTTTCCGATCGTCATTATTGATGAAGATTTCCGCTCCGAAAACACTTCCGGTTTGGGTATTCGCGCTTTGGCTGAGGCAATCGAAACCGAGGGTATGGAGGTTTTGGGGGTCACCAGCTACGGCGATTTGTCCCAGTTCGCCCAGCAGCAATCGCGGGCGTCAGCCTTCATTCTGTCGATTGATGACGAGGAGTTTGGAGGCGGAACTCTGGTGGAAATGGAAGTTGCGCTGCGCTCCCTGCGCGCTTTTATCAGAGAAATCCGCTTCAAGAACGCCGACATTCCGATTTTCATCTATGGCGAGACGCGCACGTCGCGCCATATTCCCAACGATGTCTTGCGCGAATTGCATGGCTTCATCCATATGTTCGAAGACACGCCGGAATTTGTCGCGCGCCACATCATCCGAGAGGCCAAGAGCTATCTCGATGGACTTGCGCCGCCATTTTTTCGCGCGCTGGTTCACTACGCACAGGACGGCTCGTATTCCTGGCATTGCCCGGGCCATTCGGGGGGGGTGGCCTTTCTGAAGAGTCCGGTCGGGCAGATGTTTCACCAATTTTTTGGCGAGAACATGCTGCGTGCGGACGTTTGCAACGCGGTCGATGAACTCGGCCAGTTACTGGATCATACGGGCCCGGTCGCGGCCTCGGAGCGCAATGCAGCGCGCATCTTTAGTGCCGATCATTGTTATTTCGTCACGAACGGCACTTCGACCTCCAACAAGATGGTCTGGCACGCGAACGTTGCCCCCGACGATATCGTGGTCGTCGATCGCAATTGCCACAAATCGATCTTGCATGCGATCACGATGACCGGTGCTATCCCGGTCTTCATGACGCCGAAACGCAATCATCTGGGCATCATCGGACCCATTCCGATCGAAGAATTCGACATGGCCACGATTCAGAAGAAGATCGAGGCTAACCCCTTCGCCCGCGAGGTCAAAAAGCGCGGGGGTTCGCTGCGGCCACGTATTCTGAGTCTGACCCAGTCGACCTATGACGGTGTCATCTACAACGTCGAGACACTGAAAAATATTTTGGATGGCAAGATCGACACGCTGCATTTTGATGAGGCCTGGTTGCCCCACGCGACTTTCCATGATTTCTACCAAAACATGCATGCGATCGGCCGCGACCGGCCCCGGCCGAAGGAGTCGATGATTTTTTCGACGCAATCTACGCACAAATTGCTTGCAGGACTGTCGCAGGCGTCGCAGATACTGGTGCGGGAGTCGGAGAACCACAAACTCGACACCAACGTTTTTAACGAGGCCTACCTGATGCATACCTCGACCAGTCCGCAATACGCCATTATTGCGTCCTGCGACATTGCCGCCGCGATGATGGAGCCCCCTGGCGGCACTTCCCTGGTCGAGGAAAGCATTCTTGAGGCGCTTGATTTCAGGCGGGCGATGCGCAAGGTCGATGCTGAATTTGGCCGCGACTGGTGGTTTAAGGTGTGGGGTCCTGACAAGCTCGCCGAAGACGGGATCGGCTCGCGCGAAGACTGGGTGCTAAAGGCAAATGACAAGTGGCACGGGTTCGGCGATCTCGCCACCGGCTTTAACATGCTCGATCCTATCAAAGCCACGATCATTACGCCGGGGCTCGACGTGTCCGGGAAATTCGCAAAAACGGGAATCCCGGCTGGGATCGTCACCAAGTATCTGGTCGAGCACGGGGTCATCGTTGAAAAGACCGGCCTCTATTCGTTTTTCATTATGTTCACTATCGGCATTACGAAAGGCCGATGGAATACCCTTCTGACCGCGCTCCAGCAATTCAAGGACGACTACGACAAGAATCAACCGATGTGGCGCATCCTGCCGGAATTCTGCGCGGCCTATCCACGCTACGAGAAAGTAGGATTGCGCGACTTATGCCAGCAAATACACGATATGTACAAGTTGAACGATGTCGCGCGCGTGACCACCGAGATGTATCTGTCGGACATGCAGCCGGCTCTAAAGCCATCCGATGCGTATGCTCGCATGGCGCATCGCGAAATGGACCGCGTCGAGATCGACCAACTCGAGGGTCGCATCACAACGGTTCTCTTGACGCCCTATCCGCCGGGCATTCCCCTTTTGATACCTGGAGAGCGCTTTAACCGCACCATCGTCGAGTACTTGAAATTCGCGCGTAGCTTCAATACGCGATTTCCCGGCTTCGAGACGGACATTCACGGCTTGGTCGAACAGCAGTCCGACCGCGGTATGAGCTATTACGTCGATTGCGTGCGGCAGTAGGCAGCCCGATTGGGCGAGAGGGATCCGGCAGAGAGCGTGTGGTCCGTCAAAGGGCTTCCACGACGGTATATTCGACGCCGCCGGAGAAGCGGGCCACAAGGTTGTAGATCCAAGCGGCCAATATTGCAAAGATGAAACCGAAGACGGCGTATCCGAGGGGTACGAACATCATAATGGCCCCGCGAAAGGGAGTCGAGGCGCCCGCGGGCGCGAAGTGTGAGCTGATGAGCCAGAACAAAAGCACGACCGGAATTGAGATGATGAGATAGAAGACCGCAGCCACAATTCCCAATTGAAGAGGCGAGATACGGAGGAGGCGTCGTTTGAATTTGCCGGATGTGCGCGTCGGTTCAAGGTTGGCACTGGTCGGTGACTGATACGGATTCGCTTCCATAATCCTCCCTTGTTGTAAATCGATTCTGACACGGGTAAAAGGTTTCTCCTAGGTTTTTCGAGGACGAGCGCACTGTCTCATCACCTTCCGGTGCCACCGACAGTAAACATTCTGACCTTTGTGCGGTATCAGGCGCGCAAGAGTGCCAGAGCAACTGCTACGGCGCCGAGGGAAGCGAAGGTGTAGACGACATATTGCAACCAAGCCCTGCGCGTGAGGAGCGCGATCGCGGAAAGCGCAATCGCGATTTGCAAGACGGTCATGGCCTGTGCCCATCGGTGATGGACGTGCATTTGCGCGTCCGAGGTTTTGTCCCATTGTTTCGATTCGGCTTCCAGGCGTTCTGCTTCACCCTTGATAGCGTCGCGCTCCTTGGTGTAACGCGAAATATCTGCCAGAAAGCGATCTTTTCGTTCCGCGGTCGCCAGCAGTTGGCCCAGCTCGGCCAGATTCTGTTTGTTGGTCTTGGCTTGGTAGTAGTTCCATTGGTCTGACGCTTCGGTGATCTTGATGGCGGCGTTATTTTTGGAAAGGGACGCCTCGGCCTGGGTCTGGCCAGCCATGTATGAACAGAGTGCGCCCACTGTGGCCAACAGGGCCGTGGTCATGGCAATACGACCTGCGAACGGGTCGGCGCGGCCACGGTCGCCGGCGTGCTCGATTTCATCGTCGTGGGGTCCGCGCACTTCGAACGATTCATCAGACATCGCTTTTACTCCATTTTCTCGCATGGCCGATGCGAAAAGTCGCCCACACCGTCACGAGCGCTCGTATACGACAAAGTCAAATCGTAGTGTCGGCTCTTGAGCAGCTTGGTGCGCAGCGCGTGAAGTCTCTCGGAACAGATTCGGAATCGCTGGAAATATCACGTCGCCCTCGACATCCCGATGAATCTCGGTGACCAGCAATCGATCGGCTCGTTCGATCGAGGCTCGGTAGAGTTTGGCGCCTCCAATGATGAAGACTTCGGGGTCGGCACCACTCAGGGCCAATGCGTCTTCGAGCGATGCCGCGGATTCGATGCCTTCGGGGAAGTCACTCGTGCTTCGGGAGACAACGATATTGCGCCGGTTCGGCAGCGCTTTACCGATCGATTCGAAAGTTTTTCGACCCATGACCACGGTGTGGCCCCCTGTGATGCGCTTGAAATAGGCGAGATCTTCGGGCAAACGCCAGGGTAGCGCGTTGGCACGCCCGATGACGCCATTGGACGCGACTGCGACGATGAGAGAAAGTCTAGACATGCGAGCCACTGCGGCTCGACGACCGATTTGCTTCGGACTTCACCTTACGGCAGGGATGGCGCTGTGGATCGGCGGGATCACGCCTTGGTGATCGTTTCAGGGATAGAGGGTCGGGAATCATCGGCGCATTCTGCTTCATTTCGGGCGCGTGCGCATGACAACGTGCGAAAGCAGGTCAAGCAATGTCTTAGAAGCGCCAATCGGAGCGCCACCCGAACGCTTCGGGAATTAGGAACGAGGCGGCTGGTACTGGCGTGATCGATGCAGAGGCGGCAGGTGTATGCCAAATTCGAGTGCGCCGCGGATCTGGCCGATTTCGTCGAAGTCTCACGGCCTCAATTCCTGCGGTGGCACGTCACACGGCCATCGGGGCCGATAGAGCGGGATGATGTTGATAATTTGCGAGCGAAAAATCGAATACCTCGATTTTTTCGAGCCATTCGGGTTCGAATTTGCCCGTGCTGGCGTAATCGGGTACGCGTTCTGAGATGATCAGCTGAGGGGCTGGATAGGGCTCACGCGTCAACTGTTCGCGCAGCATCTCGAGGTGGTTCTCATAGATATGGGCATCGCCGATGAAGTAGGTGAACCAGCGCGGTTGATAGCCGGTCAGGCGACCGACCAGATGGAGCAACGCCGCACCTTCGGTCAGGTTAAAGCCGGTGCCAAGGCCGACATCATTACTTCGAATATAGACGCATAGAGAGATTTCCCGGGTCGAAGCGTTCGGCAAGAACTGATAGAGCAGATGGCACGCCGGCAGGGCGACTGCGTCCAGTTCGGCGCAATTCCAGCCATGAAACAAGATGCGCCGACTGCCGGGATTGGACACGATGGTCTCGAGGCATTCACGCAGCTGGTCGATGGGCTTGTACAACAGCGCTTTGGTTTTGCCTTGATCATGCATGATGGAGACGAGCCGAAACCCCTGGTCCTGCGCTTTCTTGATGGGAAGCGCTTTTTCTACGTCGATGAGCTTGTAGGCCGGCCATTGTCGCCACTGCACCCCATAGACGGGGCCCAGGTCATCGGGTCCCTCCCGGTAGGGGTTGGCGAGCCATGCTTCGTTTTCGTTGGCGTTCTGATCCCAAACCTTGCAGCCGAGTGCTCTGAAATCCGCCGCGCTGCGGTAGGCGCGCAAAAACCCGATCAATTCACCCAAGGCGGCCTTGAATGCCAGTTTCCGTGTGGTGATTGCAGGAAAACCATCGTGCATAAGATCGAATCGCATCATCGCTCCCGGGATACTGAGCGTTCGTATCCCAGTGCGATTGCTCTGCCAGGCACCAGAATCGAGAATTGTGCGAACCAGGTCGAGATATTGTTTCATTGTGAGCCTCGCTGGGACTGCCCGCTCGGGATCCTATGCGGCATCCGAATTTATTCTGTCTTGGGCAAAAACATCGTGAGCCATGGGGTATCAACGTATTGAATGGTCACGCATGCACAAGACTTCGGGTCAAGCCGCAAGTTGAAGGGAGGCCAGGCGCGCATAGAGGCCGCCGCCGGCCACGAGTTCAGCGTGTGAGCCGATCTCTAGGATCCCTCCTGCGTCCATGACCACGATGCGATCGGCTTTGTTGACCGTCGACAAACGATGCGCGATGACCAGTGTCGTCCGGTCCTGCATCGCGACTTCGAGCGCGCGTTGTACCAAAAATTCGCTTTGAGCGTCGAGTGAACTGGTGGCCTCGTCGAGCAACAACACCGGTGGATTCTTCAGGATCGCGCGCGCGATCGCAATGCGCTGACGCTGGCCACCCGAGAGGCGCACGCCGCGTTCGCCCAGAAATGTGCGATAACCGTCGGGCAAGCGCTCGAGAAATTCATGTGCCTGGGCCGCGCGTGCTGCAGCGATCACTTCGTCTTCGGATGCGTCGGGCTTGCCGTAGCGGATGTTCTCCAGTGCATCCGCCGAAAAGATGACCGTATCCTGAGGCACGATACCCAGTTGCTGTCGCAATTCAGTCAATGAGAGTTCGTGAATCGCCACACCGTTCAAAAGAATACGTCCAAATTGGGGATCATAGAAACGCAAAAGCAATTGGAACACCGTCGACTTACCGGCGCCGGAGGGCCCGACCAGAGCAACCGTCTCTCCGGGTTCAACCTCGAGCGAGAAGCGCGACAGCGCGGCGCTATCGGGACGAGAGGGATAGTGAAACGTGACGCCCTCAAAGCGCAGCGACGCGGCATTTCCGAACATCCTTGGGACGGGTTTTGGGTGTTCGGGAGATTTCACAAAGGTCTGTGCATCGAGGAGTTCAGTCAGACGTTCGGCCGCTCCGGCTGCCCGCAAAAGGTCGCCCCAGGTTTCAGTCAATCCCCCCGCAGATCCCGCGACCAAAACCGCATAGAGGACGAAAGCTGCCAGGGTTCCGAGGGTCATGGAGCCTTCGATCACGGCGTTTGCACCGAGCCAGAGGACGAACACGATCGCGCCAAATACCAGGGTGATAACAACGCTCGTCAACCATGCGCGCGTACGCGTACGTCGCAGCGCCGTCGTAAAGCTGCTCTCGACGCTCTGATGAAAACGTTTTGCCTCATGGGGCTGGTGAGTAAATGCTTGCACCGTGGGCATCGCGTTCAAAATCTCGGCGGCCATGGCCGAAGAATCCGCGATGCGGTCCTGGCTTGCACGCGAAAGTTTCCGCAGTCGCCGACCTAGAACCACGATCGGAATGACGACCATGAGTAGCAGACCCAGTGTGACCAGAAAGAGTTTGGTGCTCGTGACCGCGAGCATGCCCATGCCACCCACCATCAGGAAGCTGTTTCGCAGACCCATCGACAGGCTGGTGCCGACTACGGTTTGAACCAAGGTGGTATCGACCGTCAGCCGCGAGAGCACTTCTCCCGTGCGTGTAGTCTCGAAGAATTGCGGTGACTGATCGAGCATGCGCGCGTAGACGGCATACCTCAGATCGGCGACGACGCGCTCGCCAAGCCATGTGACGGTATAAAAGCGCAAAGCGGTCGCGAGCGCGAGGATGACGGCCACGCCAAATAGCATCAGGAAGTAGAGGTCAACCGGTCCCTGGCTTTGCGGCCCCTGACGAAAGCCGTGGTCGATGAGTTGCTTAAAGGCGGCCGGCACCGCCAGGGTCGCCGCCGATGACGTACACAGGAATAGGAATGCGAGTGCCAGTTGCCCCCGGTAAGGCGCAAGAAACGGCCACATCCGACGCAAGACAGATAAAGGGGGTTTGGGAGAGGAATCGGGCATAAGGCAGGCAATTAGGACAACGGCGGATTGACTATGGTCCCCCCGGATGCAGAGGCTCCAAGGCCAGCTTTCAAAGCTTCAAGGCTCGATCATAACCTGTCAGCTCCAGGTAACCCCGACCCGCGGGCAAATGCGCGGAATTTGCAGGCAATCCGGACGACGTGGGATCAGGCTTGGCGCGCACCGCGCCTTCCCAATAGAGGGTACCGGTAGATGCCTGACTGTCGAGTTCCTGATCGTCGAAGAGCGGCACGATTCGCCAAATATACACGCCGACATGAAGCTGTTGCTCGATCGGATAACGAATACCGGTTCTGCTCGAACGCCAGAAGCGCTGCACGCGAAATTCCACTTGTGGCGCGTCGAAACGCTCAATCTGGCCGTTGGCGTGGCGCCAAGTGGCACCGGCCCACAACGATGCCCCGGAAGCGAGTCGAATACGAAACGCCATGAGCGCGCCGCCATCGTCGAAATTCAGGCCGGTCCAATCCCAGCCCACCGCGCGCGCATCGAGGTAGGCGCTGGACCATTCATGATCCAGCCATGCGCGGCCTCGTACGGGTGTGGTGACACCACCTCGCCGGATCTGGCCCGACGCGTCCAACTGGGGCAGGCTGTAGTATCGGCTGGCCTGTCTGGGCGACGGTCCTTTTTGGCTGAAACCCCGGACGCCTTCCTCCAAAATGGACTCGGTGGGCACCAGCCTGAGGTCAAAATCAAACTCGTGACTTTCGATGTGCGTCGTGAACTGATCCCCATTTGTCTCTCGTGCGAGTGTCCAGTGGCCTATGAATATCTGCATGTCATCTTCTCTGGCACCGGCCAGCCCCATGCCAGCGCGTACCGCGCGTTGAGCGTGGATCAGATGACCGACACGTGGATCGGCCAGCGCGGCATGTGCAAACAACAATTGATTGGGCGCAAACGCACTGGGGTCACCAGGCTGCAGATCCGGTCGAGTACGAAAGAAGGTCACCTGAAAACCAAGAGGAGCATCTTCGGGCGTTTCAAGCCAGCCTGTGACGTACCACCATTCGGTGCGAAAACGCGGATGCGCACCGTGGTCACGCGGAAACGCCAGCGGAACGCCGGGTACGATATCTGGGTAGTGCACGTGAATACCTTTTTGGGCGCTTTTCGCAGCTCGGGGTACCGTGGCGAAAGATGCCAGGCCGAGCGCAGAACTCAGCACGAGGGCGCGCCGCTTCACCAATCCTCACTCACAGCGCGAATGACGCTACCTGAAAGCGCGCCTTTGCCGGCGCCGCACGCCGTGATGGCGGCACAAATCAGTAATAGCGCTCCCATAACCGCCAGAATTCCCCACGGTACATGGGTTTGCATGCTCCAGTGAAACGACTGCGGGTTGATCACGTGGATCAACACCTGGCTCATGGCCAAACCGAGGACACCCCCCGCACCGCCGCCCAAAATGCCGAGGAATGTTCCTTCCCAACCGAGCATCTGCATGATCTGGGAACGTAACACGCCGACGTGCCTTAGCATGCCGAATTCGTGGCGCCGCGCTATGGTTTGCGCAGAAATTGTCGCAGCGACTCCGCACAGGCCAATGAGGATGGCCGCCAGTTCGAGCAAATAAGTGATGGCAAAACTGCGATCGAAAATACGCAGCGTTGTCGCGCGAATCTCCGCTGGCCGGGAGAATTCCAGGCGACCTTGCAGCGGCTCGGAAACGATCGTGCGAATCCGGTCCTCGATTTCACCGACACGGGCACCGGGTTGTAGATATATGCCTGCATCGGTGCGCAACTGATCGCCGGTCAGGCGGGCGTAATCGTCCTCGCGCATGACGATGGCGCCATACTGGCGCGCATAGTCGCGCCACACTCCTGCGATGCAGACCCGTGAGTTGCGTCCGATACCGGCTGCGGCGGCCACGGGTAGCGGCAACTGCAGCGTTTGACCCGGCGCGAGTTGATACAGATCGACCATTGCCTCCGAGATCCAAACGGGCGTGCAGTCGTTCGGGGTCCGGATTGAGCGCACCAGCGGCAGGGTGCGACCCGGGTGTACGCCATCGAGATGACGGGCGATCAGTGCGACGTTGGGACGACGCGGGTCCAACTCGAGAGAAATGAAGCGCAAGAATTCGATCTTCTGGATACCCGGAATGGCAGATAGGCGCTCACGAGTGACGCGGTCAAGCCCCGCGTCTGCGGTCGGGCCGCGCAAATGCAGGTAGAGATCGGCGGGCAGAAGCTGGACGATCCAAGCGTCGACAGACTCGCGAAAACTCGTGACCATCACCGCCATTGCAACCATGAGGCTCATGGCCGATACGATGCCACACAGCGCCACGCTGGCCTGCATCGGCGCACCCCACAGGCGACGCATGGCCAACTCCAGGGGCAGCGCGCGCCAGGCGGCGCGCGTGTGCCCGAGTGCACCGAGGACGGTGCGAGCGACACGCGGCATCAGCGCGATACCTCCAAAAAGGAGACAAGCGATCGAAATGTAGCCAAAAACCGGTAAGCCGAAAGTCGGAGGTAACAGGGCGAACACTGCGCTCAAGATCAACAGGATCATGGCGGGCGCAGCGCGCGGCGAGATTCTCGGATCAATGTCGCCATCCGACGACTTCAAGGCTGCGGCGGGCTTTGCTCGTGCTGCGCCTAAGGCCGGCCACAGACTTCCTGCCACTGCGGCGGCCAGCCCCAGCGCGAAAAATGCCAGCGCGGCGCCGGGGACGATCAAAAGCGCGGGGCGCGTCTGAGCGAAATAACCGCCACCCAGATCACCTCCCAGCCAGTGCAAGGCAGCGAACGCCAAACCCGTTCCCAGCCCCAAGCCCAAAACACTTCCCACAAGACCCGTCGCTGCGCCTTCGCCGACCAGTTGGAAAATGACCTCGCGGGCGTGCATACCGAGCACACGCAACAGTGCGATTTGTGCGCGTCGTCGGGTTACAGAAAGACTTTGAATCGAATAAACGAGAAACCCGCCGGTAAAAAGCGCCATCAGTGCCAGCATGTCGAGATTGACGCGATAAGCGCGAGACAGACTCCCCGTACGTGCGCCCTCGTCTGCGCGAGTCTGAACGTGTGCGCCTGCGGGCAGACGGCGTGCCAATTCCTGCGCAAAATTTCGCACGTCGTTGCCCGGAGCCAGCTTGATGTCGACACGAGAAAGGCGGCCGAGTCGCCCCAGATGCCACTGCGCGCCTGCGATATCCATGATGACGAGGCGCTGCCCGGCAGGAATGCCGGAGAGCACTCCCGCGATTTGTAGACGCACCGGAACATCGTTGACCATGACCTCGAAAGAATCGCCAATCTTTTTTCCGAGGTCCTGGAATAGGGCGCCGGACACAAAGGCAGCGTCCGGATCAAACACGCGTTCCGGCTCGCGCGCCGCCGATAGTGACGCAACCAGAGCAGGGTTTACAAGTTCGGCGCGTAACGCGTCAAGCCCCAGGATCTTTACCGGGCGAGCTGAATGGGCGAGTGGCAGATCGAGCTCCACGACCGGGCTGGCCGCATCGACACCGCTCATCTGCGCGACAGAAGGATAGAGCGCTTCATCGAAACCATCCGGGGTCACGGCCACGATCGAGAGATCCGCGTTTCCACTCACCGTTCGAATGGCGCTCTGGAATTGATCGAGCGCCGAAGCATTGATGAGATGCACGGCAAATCCAAGTGCGACGCCGGTTGCGATCGCTATCACCGAAAGCAACATACGCAGCGGATAGGTTCGCCACTCACCGCTTGCCAGCCAACCGAAGAGTGTCGGCTTCATCGCAGTACGAGGCCTTCGGCCGTAAGCAAAAGGACCCGATCGGCCGTCGCAGCCGCTGCGCTCGAGTGCGTCACCAGAATCACGCTGGCGCCGCTTTGTTCTTGTTGTCGTTTCAGCAGTTTGAGAATGCGGTTTGCGGTCTCTGGATCCAGATTCCCGGTCGGTTCATCCGCCAGAACAAGCTGGGGTTGATGAACGACGGCGCGTGCAATAGCGACCCGCTGGAGTTCGCCGCCCGAAAGTTCACGCGGATAATCGTCGCCGCGACCGCTCAAGCCGACCTCTTCCAGGCGCGCCAGCGCACGCAGAAGAGCACGCTGCGGAGCAAGCTTTTGCAGCACCAACGGCAGTGCAACGTTTTGCGCCAGAGTCAGGTGCGGCAAAACGTGAAAGGCCTGGAACACGAAACCCATGCGATCGCGCCGCAGAAGCGTTCGCGCATCGTCGTCAAGGTTTTTGAGATCCGTGCCCTCAAAGCGAATCGATCCGGCATCCGCTGTGTCCAGACCGGCGACAAGATTTAAGAGGGTCGACTTGCCCGCGCCCGATTCACCCATGATTGCGACGAACTCGCCAGGCGCCAGCGATAGGGAAAGCTGCTTGAAGAGCACCCTACCGCCTGGAACCGTCTTCGAGACGCGCTCTAGGCTTAGCATGCGCGTATTCTACGACGTCGCCCGTGCGGTCACCTCCGCTGGGAGCGGTTTTTGCGACACGGAGCCTCGAGATTTCGCTGCAAACCTCGCATCGGGACTGCAGCGGATTGCGAGGCAGCCGCAAACAGGCTGTCGCTTCGAGCTCTGGGCCCGAAGAAAATGTGCGCGGTAACGCTAGTCCAAGTCCGAAGACGCGTTGCCGCTGAGCATCGCACCGACGGTTGCGTTAAAGCCCGCGTCGACGTAGGTTATTTCCGCCGTCACCCCCGCCGCCAGATCCGACAGAAGAAAAGCTGCGACATTGCCGACATCATCAATGGTTACATTGCGTCGAAGCGGCGCATTGGCGGCGACGGTTGCGAGAATTTTTCCGAAGCCCTTGATGCCCGAAGCCGCAATGCTTTTGATGGGTCCGGCCGATATGCCGTTCACCCGAATTCCGCGTGTACCGAGGGATTCTGCCAAGTAGCGCACGCTCGCCTCGAGCGACGCCTTGGCCAATCCCATGGTGTTGTAGTTGGGTACGACGCGTTCCGCACCGAGATACGTCAACGTCAGGAGTGCGCTGCGTTCGGCCAAAAGGGGCAACGCAGCTTTGGCCAATGCCGGAAAACTGAAACTCGAGATGTCGTGGGCGATGCGAAATCCTTCGCGCGAAAGACCTTCCAGGAAGTCGCCTGCGATCGCCTCTCGCGGCGCAAACCCGATCGCATGAACCAAACCGTCGAGTTGTGGCCACGAACGCCCAAGATCGGCAAAAAGCGCCGCGATCTGAGCGTCATCGGCGACGTCGCACGGAAACATGAGTGAGCTGTCGAACTCCCGCGCAAATTGGGCGGTTCGATCCCGAAAGCGCTCGCCTACGTAGGTGAACGCCAATTCCGCCCCCTCGCGCTTACAGGCGCGGGCTATCCCATAGGCGATCGAGCGATTGGAAAGCAGTCCGGTGATCAAGATTCGTTTGTTGGCAAGAAAGCCCATAGAGCCCCCATTGGTTCGACGCGCAATAACTGGACGCGAAGTATAGACTCAAACGGCGCCTTCCTCGAAGGCGGGCGTGGAACAACAAACTTCGTGCGCATTGGGGTCGACGGCTTTGCATTTTATCGGGCTTACAAGGCACAATGAGCCACTCGCGCTCTGTAAGGCGGATCGTAAAGTGGCGCAGCCCTATGGGTCGCGCCCTTTTTTCGTCGACTGACGTGGTTCCATGGCGAACGGGGTGCCCTTCACATCACGCGGTCGGGTGGAATCGCCCAAGCGCCGATCGGCGCAGGAGGAATGCTTGGACCTTCTGTTAGGGGCCCGCCCCCGACCTGGGTTGTTGCGGCGCATCCTTGGCGTCGCAGTTTCTCTGCCGATATGCGCGCTTTGCGCTTGCGGACTCGAGGATAGTCCCCACCCGCCGGGCGCAGAGAATAGCAACACTTTTTTTACCGCGCTGCCCGAGAGTTCTCCAAAATATCTCGACCCCACCAGTTCGTATTCAACTTCCGAGACGCCCTTCACTTATCAGGTCTACGAGCCGTTGTATCGGTATAACTATTTGAAGCGACCCTATACGTTGGAAGGGCGGGCCGCAGTGGCCGTGTCCAAGCCGCATTATTTGGACGCCCAAGGTCGCGAACTGCCACCCGATGCGGCACCCGAGAAAATCGACCGGAGCGTCTACGACATCAAGATCAAACCGGGCATTCTTTTCGCGCCGCACCCGGCGTTTGCCCGCGACGCCAATGGTCAATTTGTCTATCGCAATCTGAAAGCCTCGGATCTGAAAGACAAGTATCAGATCGGCGATTTCGACAAGACCGGTACGCGTGAGCTCACGGCCAGTGACTATGTTTACGCGATCAAGCGGCTTGCCACACCTCGGGTCAAGTCGCCGGCATACACGGTGATGTCCCAATACATCATCGGACTGAAGGACCTGAGTGCCGCGTTGCGGACCGCCGATGCGAAACTGCGGGCGAATTTAAGCCCTTCCGCGCGCGACCTACCCTTTCTGGATCTGCGTCAGTTTCCGCTGGCCGGCGCTCAGGCGCTTGACCCTCACACGTTGCGCTTGACGATCAAGGGGAAATATCCACAGTTCAAGTATTGGCTGGCGATGACTTTTTTTGCACCCATTCCGTGGGAGGCCGAAGCCTTCTACGCTCAACCCGGAATGGCCGAACATAATTTTTCCTTGAATTTCTGGCCCGTCGGAACCGGCCCCTATATGGCGACCGAGTATATTGAAAACCGGCGGCATACCCTGGTGCGGAATCCGAACTTCCGCGGCGAACCCTATCCCTGCGAAGGGTCAGGCGAAGATCGCAAGGATGGTCTGTTGGCGGACTGTGGCAAGCGGATGCCTTTCATCGACAAGGTGGTGTTTACCGTCGAGAAGGAAGCCATTCCACAGGAGAACAAGTTCCTGCAGGGTTTCTACGATGAACCCGACTTGGACTTCACAGCGCCCTGGGGTGTCGTGTTTGATGTGCAGGCGCAGGATTCGACCAGAAAGGCGAAGGAATTTGCCGACAAGGGGCTGAAGTTTCCGCGTAGCGTCGAACCCGGCTACTTCTATATCGGCCTGAATTGGTGGGACCCCGTGGTCGGCAAGGGTAAGACGCCGCAAGAACAGGAGCGCCATCGCAAACTGCGGCAAGCCCTGCAGATTGCCGTCGACTGGGACGAATTTGCCCAAGTTTTCGAGAAATCCGCCGGGCCACCCTCGATGGGGCCCGTACCGCCCGGAGTTTTTGGCTATCGCACGGGTAAGGAAGGCATGGACCCCATCGCCTATGAATGGAAGAACGGCCATGCGGTCCGCAAATCGATCGACGTGGCCAAGGAACTCATGGTCGAAGCCGGCTATCCAGGGGGGCGTGACGCCAAGACCGGTCAGCCGCTCGTGTTGAACTACGATTTTTTCTCGGCGCCCACGCCTGACACCAAACCGCAGCTCGACTGGATGGTCAAGCAGTTTGCCAAACTCGGGATTCAACTTGAAATTCGAGCGACCGACTACAACCGCTTCCAGGACAAAACCGATACCGGCGCCGTGCAGATCTTCCAGTGGGGCTGGAACGCCGACTATCCTGATGCCGAGAATTTCCTGTTTCTCTTGTATGGCCCCAATTCCAAGGCAGCGACCCATGGCAACGGTGAAAATGCGGCTAATTACCAAAACGATGAATATGATCGTCTGTTCGAAAGACTCCGTTTTCTCGACGATGGGCCTGAAAAGCAGGCCGTGATGGATCGCATGACTCAGATCGTTTGGAACGACTGTCCCTGGCTATGGGGATTCAACACATATTCCGCCAATGCGGCGCAACGATGGGTCTATAACGTCAAGCCGACCCAACTGGTGCGCGATGTGGTGGAGTATCGTCGGATCGACCCGAAGTTACGCGCGGTGGAACTGGCCCGCTGGAACAAGCCGATCTTCTGGCCTATCGGGCTTATCGTGTTGGTTCTTTTCATGGGATTGGTGCCGGCGTGGCTCGGATTCAGAAAACGCGAACGGGCAAGTGCGCTATCGAGCCGCACGGGTACTCAAAGTCCAGCCGATTTTCCTGATCGGAACGGCCCTTACGGCGCGGCGCCGCCGACGTCGGTTCCCCACGAGGGGGCCTGAATTGGTCACCTATATCGCTCGCCGCGTCTTCTATGGAATTCTCGTTTTGGTGGGCGTGAATTTATTGACATTTGTGCTCTTTTTCGCAGTCAACACGCCCGATGACATTGCGCGTTTGAATATCGGCGGCAAACGAGTCACCCATGAAGCCATCGAAGAGTGGAAATTCGCTCATGGCTACGACAAACCGATGCTCTGGAACAGTCATGATCAAGGCGCAAAGAAAGCGACCGATACGATTTTCTGGCAACGATCTATGCGGTTATTCTTGCTCGAGTTTGGCGCGTCCGACTCGGGACGTGACATCGGCCATGAAATCGCCACTCGCATTGGCCCGAGCCTGGCGTTGCAGATCCCGATTTTCATATTGACGATTTTTGCGTCCGTTGTGTTTTCGCTTGCGGTCGTTTTTTTTCGCGGTACCTATCTCGATTTTTGGGGTGTCGTGCTATGCGTTGTGATGCTTTCGATTTCGACGCTGTTCTACATCATTGCCGGGCAGTGGATGTTTGCTCGAGTGCTTCGGGTCGTACCCATTGCCGGTTTCGTGGGAGGGTTGACCGTGGTTCGTTTTCTGATTTTGCCCATCATCATTTCGGCCGTTTCGCGCCTGGGTGGCGATGCACGGCTGTACCGCGCCATGTTTCTTGAAGAACTCAGCCGCGATTACGTGCGCACGGCACGCGCCAAAGGTTTGACCGAGCAAGCGGTTCTCTTCAAGCACGTGTTACGCAATGCAATGATTCCGATCATCACGAATACGTTCACCATTTTTCCCATTCTGTTTCTGGGCAGCCTCTTATTCGAATCTTTTTTTGGTATTCCGGGACTCGGCAGTTACACCATTGATGCCATTGCGTCGCAAGACTTCGCTGTGGTCCGGACCATGGTTTTTCTCGGAACGGTGCTCTATGTCGTGGGATATATGCTGGCGGATGTGGCCTATACATTTGCCGATCCACGCGTGCGCCTGTCCTGACGGGATTACCGATGCCAAAGATTGTATTTCTATGGACCGATTTTTTCGTCTGGCTGGTCCTTTTTGTAGCGATCATTTATGGTATCGGTGTCGCCAGAACGCCCAATCTGCGGGCGATCTGGCGGCGCGTTTTTTCACAGCCTGCGGCCATGAGCGCGTCGATTATCCTGGGCGTGTTCCTGGTTATCGGCATGGCCGATTCGATTCACTTTAGAGCACGCATCGGGCCTGACATTTATGCGCCCGAAGCCGAGTCAGTCCTTGATCTTTTCATGGCTCACCAGATCGCGTCGCGCGAAAAGACGTATTCCGCTCCTCTAGCCTATTTATCATTTCAGAAAGAGACAGCACAAGTCGGCGGGCATGTCGTGCGCGAATTTCCGCGATTGGAATTTGGCGGTAGGCATCTTGTCCATCCGGAGCGCGATTGGTTGGCGGATGTGATGCTGCGGGCCACCATGGGCGCTGTCATTGGGGCGATTGCCGGGCTCTTGATTTTTCTGCTTTGTGCCGCTGTAGTCGCCCGTGATGTCGGCAACAATTTTGCACAGGCGTGGCGAGCGATGCTCGCGGGCGACACGGATGTACCGTGGCGCGCCGTATTCTGGACGGTGTTGGCGCTTTGCGTGCTGGGAGGGGCCTACGAGTCCTTGTCGACGGGTTATCACGTGTTTGGCACGGATCAGACTGGCAACGACGTTTCCTATCAGGTCGCAAAGAGCATTCGCACCGCAATCGTCTTGGGCTCTCTGACCACGGCCGCGACCTTGCCGTTTGCGCTCGTCCTTGGCGTGTTGGCCGGATATCTGAAGGGATGGGTCGACGATGGCATCACCTACTTATATACCACCATCAGTTCCATTCCTTCAGTGCTTCTCATCGCCGCATGTGTACTGCTCATCCAGGTTTTCATCGATAAAAATTCGCAACTGTTTGCAACCAGTATCGAGCGCTCCGACATCAAGCTTTTCTTCTTGTGTCTCATTTTGGGCGTAACCGAATTTTCAACGATGTGTCGTTTGATTCGCGGCGAGACCCTTAAATTACGCGAGCTTGACTACGTTCAAGCGGCGCAGGCATTTGGCGCGAGTCCGGTAAAAATCATGCGTCGCCATATCGTTCCAAATGTCATGCACGTGGTGATCATTACGCTGGTTCTGGAATTTTCCGGAATCGTTCTGTACGAAGCCGTTCTCTCGTATGTCGGCATCGGCGTGGATTCCTCGACTAATAGCTTTGGCACCATGATCAATTTGGCACGCTCCGAGATGGCGCGCGACCCCGTGGTTTGGTGGAATCTTGCAACGGCCTTTGTCTTTATGGTCGCGTTTGTCTTGTCCATCAACCTGTTGGCCGACGCGGTGAGCGACGCTTTCGATCCACGTGCGCGTCGCTTTCGGCCCCGTCTTCGCGTCAATCTCGGGGCAGCGTCTTGAAACTCGGTGAACCTATCGTGAGTGACGGCATGCTGATGGCCGATGATCTGAGAGTATCTCTGGACTCTGAAACCGGGTTGGTCAAAGCTTTGGACGGCGTTCATCTGTCGATTTTGCGCGGCGAGACGTTCGCCCTGGTTGGAGAATCGGGCTGCGGCAAGTCAATGACGGCTTTGACCCTGATGCGCCTTCTTCCGGAGAACGGGCGCATTGCGACCGGTTCGGTGAAGTTGGATGGAGAGGATTTGCTGTTGTTGCCGGAATCGAAAATGCGTGAGCGCCGCGGCGGGCGTATCGGCATGATTTTCCAGGATCCCTCGACGAGCCTAAACCCCGTCCTGCGTGTCGGTGACCAGATTATCGAGACGATCCAGACGCATACCGCGTTACGCGGGCAGAAGGCGCGGGCGAAGGCCATCGAGTGGCTGCGGCTGGTCGGGATTCCGGAGCCAGAGCGCCGAATCGACACCTATCCGTTTCAGATGTCCGGCGGCCAAAAGCAGCGCGTCATGATCGCCATTGCCCTGGCTGCAGAACCTGAACTTCTCATCGCTGACGAACCTACGACGGCCCTGGACGTCACCATTCAGGCGCAGATCTTGGAACTGTTAAAAGACCTGCAGCAACGCCTCGGTATGGGAATGCTTCTGATCACCCACGATCTGGGGATCGTGGCCCAGATGGCGCATCGTGTTGCCCTCATGTATGCCGGTCAGATCGTGGAAGTGGCCAAAGCCCCCGACTTTTTTTCTGGAGCGCTTCATCCCTACGCGCGCCAACTGTTCGCGGCGCTTCCGGAGGTCACGCGGCGTGATGAGGCACTCGCCACGATTCATGGCACCGTTCCACCTTTGACGTCGGAGTTCACGGGTTGTCGCTTTGCTGAGCGTTGCGCGAGCGCTCTCGCCACATGCCGTACCACACCCCCCGAATTGATCGAGACCGTGCGTGGCCACACGGTGCGTTGCATTCTTTACCGCGCGGGAACCGTTGTTCCGACTGTCCCCCTGGCGGCGTTGTCGCGTCCGACACCGTCTGACACCTTACCAGGTTCGATGGCCGCCAGTCCCGGCAAATTGCTCGAAGTCCGAGGCCTGCACGTCCATTTCCCCATCAGGAAGGGTCTGTTGCGGCGTGTGGTGGGTGCGGTGAAAGCGGTGGACGGCGTGTCCTTTGACATCGACCCGGGCAAAACACTTGCGCTAGTGGGTGAGTCGGGTTGCGGCAAGACCACCACGGGGAAGGCGCTTCTGCAGCTATTGCGAGGCAACGCCCAAATCGATGGCGAGATGCTCCTTGCCGGGCAGTCACTCGAACACATGAATGGGAGAGACTTGCACGCGGCTCGGCGCAGTATCCAGATTATTTTCCAGGATCCATTCGCATCCCTCGATCCACGCATGCGTATTCACGACATACTCGAAGAGGGAATGATCGCGCTGCACCCCGGACTCGATGCCGCGGCGCGACGCGCGCGGCTAGATGCGTTGCTCGATCAAGTCGGGTTACGTGCCGATGTGATGAATCGGTATCCGCATGAATTTTCCGGCGGCCAACGTCAACGCATTGCGATTGCACGTGCCCTGGCGGTGCAACCTCGCCTCATCGTTTGCGACGAACCGACTTCGGCTTTGGACGTTTCAGTGCAGGCGCAGATCCTGAACCTTCTGAAGGGGCTGCAGCAGCAACTGGGCGTGGCTTATCTCTTCATCACGCACAATATCGGAGTAGTGCAGTACCTGGCGCATGATGTCGCCGTGATGCGCCGCGGCAAGATTGTCGAATACGGACCCGCTGAAAATCTGTTGCGCAACCCGACACATGAGTACACGAAAACCCTCTTGGATGCCGTTCCCAGGCTTCACACGACTCGTTAACTGCGCGGCCTCCGAGGGCTTCGGCATACACCTCGATGGCTTTCATTTATCGCCCCCGATTCTTCGCGGAATCGTGATGCCATTGAAAAAAATTGTAAAACGCGAGGCCGAGGAAGACCTCCTGCAGGCTCCTTTCGCACTTGAACGTAATCCGCGAGAACAACTCGCCCTGTCATACCCGACTGGGGGGAATCGTGTGGGTAAAATGCAACACGAATTTCAAGGGGATGATCTTTTGGCCAAATACGGCATGAAAACGTTATTGAGCTTTTCTAATCTTCGCTAGACTTCACGACATGTAAAGTGAACGAATTTTGCGACTTCCGGACTCTCCCGATTCAGGGTGAGTCGACGCTCGACACCTGATTCACGATCTTCCGTTTGTGGAGGCAGTCTTTATGTTCCGAGAAGTGTCCGTGGCCCGTTGCTTGCGACAGGCGTTTGGGGGCGGCGTCGCCGGGCTGGTTTTGATTGGGTCGCCGGCATTTGGGCAAACCTCGAATAGCGCTGATGCGCCACAGAAAGTCGAAAGTATCGAAATCACCGGCTCGTCAATCAAACGCATCAACGCCGAAACGGCGCTGCCGGTGCAGATCATTACGCATGATGACATTGTAAGGTCGGGTGCCCAATCCACTGAGGATCTGATTAATCTGATTACCGCCGCTTTCAGCGGCGGTGCTTTGACTACTGCAAGTAGTTTCGGACAAACCTCGAGCGGTGTTTCTCAAGTTTCATTACGGGGTCTGGGTGCCCAACGCACGCTCGTGCTGATCGATGGCCGCCGCGCTACGGTTTTCGGTGGCGTGCCGGGGAGCAGCGGCGATGAGAGTGTGGACATCAATAGTATTCCGTTAGCTCAGATCGAACGGATCGAAATCTTGGAGGATGGGGCATCCGCGATTTATGGGAGTGACGCCATTGCCGGCGTGGTGAATTTTATTCTGCGCAAGGACTATGTCGGCGGCGAAGTGACGATCGGTGGCGGGGCTTCCGAACATGGCGGCGGCGCGAATCATAAGGCAAATGTTCTGTTGGGTTTTGGGGACCTGAGCAAGGATCACTTCAACGTCAACATTGATGCGGCATACCAGCACGACGACGGGTTGCAGGGATCGCAGCGTTCGTTTGCGCGACAGGGGTTCAACGCGGGCACGGGAAATACTGGGACGTCTATTTTTTCGTTTCCAGGTAATGTTGCCGGGGCCGCCGCGCCCATCGGTTTCGCCAGTCCCAATTTCCCGAATTGCAGCCCGTCCATTGTGGATCCGGTTTTTCAGGCCGCCGGATTCGGCCCTGTCTGTACGTTTGATCCTTCTCCCTACGTAGGATTGCTCCCGATCCAAGACAAGCACAATCTTTTGGCCAATGTGCATTTCGATATCAATCCCGATACGGAAGCCTATGGGACCTACAGCTTTGTCGACAACAGGGCCCGCTACGTCGAGCAACCGTCGGTTGTTGGGGAATTGGTTACGACCGGGGCCGGTACACCCTACAACGGATTTCTCGCCAACCTGGTCGCGACAAAGTACGCCGGTGATCCTGACCCCCTGACCGGGCAGGCTTACTCGCAGAATATGGACACGTTTGGCACGGCGTTAATTTTATTGCCACCGAGCAGTCCGTACTACCCAGCGGCTTTCGCCGCAGCCAACGGGCTGACGGGTCAACCGCTCAACGTGCTTCTTAGAACCTTTATCACGGGAAATCGGGTCATCACGGACCAGACGGATGCAAATCGCATCGTGTTGGGCCTAAAAGGCCGGGCGGCCGGCTGGGACTACGACACGGCTTTTCTGTATACCCAGAGCGAGGTCAAGGAGAGTACCGGTAATGGTTTTTTTCAGTTTTCGAAATTCGGGCCATTGTTTGACAGCGGCGTGATCAACCCGTTTGGGAGCTCGACGCCGGCGGCCCAGGCCGCGGCACAGGCGACGAACTTTAATGCCGAGGTCTTTAACACCAAGACCAGTCTGATGAGCCTGGATGGCCACGCTTCGCATGATGTCTTTAGCCTGCCCAGCGGTCCGGTGACTGTCGCTGTCGGCGGTGAGGTGCGGCAGGAAAAGTACGCCGAAGAATCCGCCACGGCCGTCCAAGAGGGTGACGTGTCTGGTTACGGCGGCGTCTTCCTACCGATGTCAAAGTCGCGCAATGTCGAGGCGCTCTTTAGCGAGGCCGTCATCCCAATTTCCAAACATGTGGAAGGGGATGTGGCGGCCCGTTTCGACAATTATGAGAATGTGGGAAGTACGGTCAATCCGAAGGTCTCGATCCGGTGGCAACCGATGGACCAACTGTTGGTCAGGGCGTCCGTGGGCACCGGCTTTCGTGCCCCATCGTTGACGGACCTTTATGCACCCCAGGTCCAGGGGATAACGGGGGTTCTGAGTGACCCGATCCGTTGTCCGGTCACGGGTAGCGCCCTGGATTGCAATAGGCAGTTCACGGTCAATGCGGGTGGCAACAGCAACCTTAAGCCTGAGAAATCCACCCAGGAAACATTTGGCGTGGTGTGGGAACCTTCGAAGGATGTGTCCATTGGCGTCGACGCGTTCCAGATCCAATTACGCAATGAGATTGTGGTTGGCGGCTTGAATGCCGACACCATTCTGGCGAATGCGGCGTCGGCAACGGAATTCAGCCGATTCATTCATCGAGCCCCGGACGGCACGATTACGTCGATTGACCAGTTGAATGCCAATCTTTTCAAGGTAAACATCAATGGCGTCGATCTCGACACGAAATGGCGCTTCCTCAGCGAAGGTGAAAATCATTTAACGCTTGAGTTGCACGGGACCTATTTCAACCGCTACGACCAACAGAACCCCGATGGCAGTTTTACCAACGCAATCAACCAAGCTGAAGTCGTCGACTCGGAGTCCACGGGTGTCGTGACGCATTGGAAGAGCCACTCCAGCCTGACCTGGGATACTGGCCCCTGGTCCACGACGTTGGTCAATAATTGGCAGTCGGGATATCACGATGCATTGTCGAATGTCTTCGGAATGCCACGTGACGTGTCTTCCTATGTGACCTGGGATTTGAATCTCGTCTATTCCGGTTTTAAGAACATCGTGATCAATACCGGTATCAAAAACCTTTTAGATACGGATCCACCCTATACCAATGAAGGTTCCGTGAAAGAAATTCAGGCGGGTTACGATCCTACGTATGCGAATCCGCTCGGTCGCTTTTTCTACGCGTCGCTCACTTATAAATTCAAGTAATTGCCGAATGCATGAGCGATGAAGCGCGGGAGCCTGCAAGAAAAATACGCGGGCTTTTTTCTGGAGAGGACAGTGCATCGTGCGTGGGCATAAACGCGGTTTGACAGGTAAGTTCGCCGCGGAGGTATCGCAGCAGAACCCAGCAGGAAAGAAATTTCACTTCGCGCAAGAGGAGCGGTTGCCTACACAAACCCGCGTCACGCGAGCGTTTCGGCCGCTCGCGTCGAGGAGCTGCTAGCGCCGCGCGAGCCGCTCGGGTGCTGGCGCTGTACTGACGATATTGAGTCGTAATCCGCGTGCGAGGCGATTTGAGGCTAGATGGTTCTCACGCCGGATGGCATCTGCCGTGGTATGAAAGCGCTTCGCGATACGAAAGAGGGTGTCACCGCGACGCACGACATATGTCGAAAAGCCACGTTCGGTCTCCGATTTGGGCTCGTCATAGGAGGCGCGTACGATCATCGCCTGATGCATTTCCTCGAGTGATTCGACCGAGGCGTTGGGCCTTAGGGCACGCCCGTGGCGTTGGACCAAAAGCTCCTGGCCCGGCCTCACCCGACTTCTTGGGCCTAGGCTATTGGCCTGACACAGGGCTGAGACGCTCATCCCAAAGTGCGCTGCAATTCTATCGAGACGTTCTCCGCGTCGCACACGATACGCCTCCCAGGTGACGAGGGGATCGACGTTACTTTCGAGGTGCGCCTGGAAGATCGCGACACGATCGGCCGGCAAAAGAATCTGCTCCGTGTGTGAACTGGCGATGACGGGTCGATTAAAGGCGGGGTTTAACGCCTTGAAATCCTCAACAGGCATTTCCGCAAATTTGGCTGCGGTTTGCACATCCATATCCCGCGTTCGCGGGACCGACACAAAATAGGGTTCGTTCTCGATTTTGGGCAAAATGACGCCGAAGGCGGCCGGATTAGCGATGATGTTCTTTAATGCTTGCAACTTCGGATAGTAGCTGCGTGTCTCGTCGGGCATATTCAGGCTGAGATAGTCGGTTGGCTTGCCTTCGGCCCGATTCTTCTCGATGGCTCGTTTGACGGCGCCTTCTCCCCAGTTGTAGGAGGCGAGAGCCAATGTCCAGTCCCCATGCATCTGGTAGAGCACCTGCAGATAGTTCAGCGCGGCATCGGTGGAGGCGACGACATCGCGCCGCTCGTCACTCCACCAGTCCTGTTTTAAATTGTAGTTTTTGCCCGTGGTTGGGATGAATTGCCACATTCCAGAAGCATGCGCGCGCGAATAGGCCATCGGGTTATAGGCGCTTTCGATAAAGGGTAAAAGCGCCAGTTCGGTAGGCATGCCCCGCTTTTTGAGTTCCTCCACCACATGATAGATATAGTGGCTTGAGCGCTCAACGGCCCGCTGCAGATAGTCCTGATGACTCAAGAACCAAGCTTGCTGCTCGACCACGAGCGGCGAATCCATATTTGGAATCGCAAAACCCATACGGATTCGATCCCATATATTGTCCGCATGGACTGTCAGGTCGACCGTATGGGGAACGATGGGGTCTTTCAGAAGAACCGGGTTTAGCGTGCCCGATCCAATAGCGATCGCCGAATCCGGGTGGGAAGGTTGGGTCGCAATGGTATCGGAGGAAAATTGCGCGCCGGTTGCGGCGGCGGTGGGGGACGGCGGAGAAGTGGCGCAGCCCGCCAGAAGGGCGAGAGCACCGCAGAGGAGCAGCGAGGAGTATGGACGCATCGATCGCCTTTAAAAAGGCAAAGCCCGATGTTACGAATTGATGAACACCCGCGTCAAGCCGTCAGATGTAACGATGCCACGAAAGTTGCTGGCGGGCGGGATCTCCTAGGCCGAATCGGCTGCTTGACCTAAGGCAATTGGGGCTTCATCGCTAGAAGCGATCTTTCCAGGCTCGAATCGCTCCAAAGATATCAGCAGGTCGCGTTGTCGCCTCGGGATTCTTGCGGTGCGCAGCTTCGCGCACCGCCTGCGCGTCCCAGCGCAGAAAGGGATTGGTGGCGCACTCTTGTGCCATCGTAAAGGGAACCGTCGGTAGATCGGCATCGCGCTTTTTTTGATCGCGTACCGAGCGTTCTTGCAGGTTCTTATTCTCGGGATCGACAGCCAGCGCAAATCGGATATTACTCATCGTGTACTCGTGGCCGCAGTAGCAAAGCGTATCGCCTGGCAACCCTGCCAGGCGAGCCAACGAGTGCTGCATCTGTTCCGCGGTACCCTCGAACAGGCGTCCGCATCCACATCCAAACAAAGTATCACCGCAAAAGAGATAGCGTCCCCCCATCTCTTCCGCGTAGTACGCGATGTGCCCGCGGGTGTGGCCCGCCACTTCGATGACCACACACGGCAAGTCGATCCCCGCCACGGTCATGGAGGCGCCGTCCGTCATAGGATGCGTTACGCCCGGAATGGACTCTTTCTGGGGCCCATAGATGGCAAGTTGATGATTCGGCCGCGCGTCACGCAGCGCGATTACGCCACCGGTGTGATCCGGATGATGATGGGTGAGTACAATAGCGTCCAGTTCAAGTCCGAGATCAGACAACGCAGCTTCAACCGGAACAGCGTCACCAGGGTCGACAATGGCCGCGCGACCGCCGCGGTGCAACAACCAGATGTAGTTATCCCTGAAAGCAGAAACCGGAACAATGGTGAGTGATTGCGCGGCAGCGCGTGGCATGTCAAGAGCCTCCGAATGACAGTACAACACAGTGATTCGATTATAGCCCGCTCAAAATGGCTCCGGACTCCGGCCGGCCACTATGCGCTTGAGTGGGAACTCGCCCAATTCGATCTGGCCGTGGCTGACATTTTCGGTTACAACGCAGCGCAGGTGGGTTTGCTCGAAATGCCGGCCCTGCGCAACAATCGCATGCCGTTTACGTTCGTGGTCGACGAGCCCTTCGGGTGGCTCGATCCTACAAGCGAGTCAGGGCTCGCGACCGCATCCGAGCGTGCCGCGCGCGCTTTGGTTCTGACGCGGCTCGAGGAACTTCCCTTCGCGTCTCAAAGTCTGGATTTGGTGGTTTTGCCTCACGCGCTCGAATTTGCCGAGGACCCGCATCAGATCCTGCGCGAAGTGGAGCGCGTCTTGATTCCGGAAGGGCAACTTCTCATTACCGGATTTAATCCCGCCAGCCTGTGGGGTATGCGACAAGTTCTCGGCCGCGCCCTGGGCGCACCATTCCTACCCCATGCGGGGCAATTTCTGGGGCTGCCGCGTCTGAAAGATTGGCTCAAATTACTCGGCTTCGAGGTCAATCGGGGTCGCTTCGGTTGCTACAGGCCTGCTTTTCATTCCGAAAAATGGGTGGCTCGCTTTGGTTTCATGGACTTTGCAGGGGACCGATGGTGGCCGATTTGTGGGGCGGTCTACATGGTCAGTGCGATTAAGCGCGTGCCGAGCATGCGCTTGGTGGGACCCGCCTGGAAGGAGCGCAAGGCTCCAGCACCTGCCCTGGCTCCCACGGTTCGCACCGGCCGCATGCAAAAGAGGTCATCCGATCCTACGGGCGAGCCGTAGTGCGATGAACGAGGTCGAGATCTTTACCGACGGCGCATGCAAGGGAAATCCGGGGCCCGGAGGCTGGGGGGCGTTGTTGCGCATTCGCGGACCCAACGGCGTGCGCGAGAAGGAACTCCATGGGGGGGAGCCACATACGACCAACAATCGCATGGAACTGCTCGCGGTGATCCGCGCTCTTGAAGCGCTCAAACGTCCCTGCAGCGTCACGCTCTACACCGACTCCGTATACGTGCAAAAGGGAATGACCGCATGGATTCATGGTTGGAAGAAGCGTGGCTGGCTTAACGCTGCAAAAGAGCCAGTCAAAAATGCCGATCTGTGGCGCGAATTGGAGATGGCATCCCTGTCCCACCAGGTTGATTGGCGCTGGGTTAAAGGTCACGCCGGCCACCCGGAAAACGAGCGTGCCGATGAACTCGCCAATCGGGGTGTCCAGGACGTACTCAGTCGGGGGACGATGTGACGATGCTGTCACCTCACCTCCTCTTCATTCGGAGCTCGAGTGTCGGGCATGAGGCGCGGGTGGATGTGTTGGTGCTCAGCAGATTCGACCGCCCGTATTGAAGGAATGCAATGAACGCGCGCCAGATTGTGTTGGATACCGAGACCACGGGCCTCGACCCGAGGACGGGCGATCGCATTGTCGAGATCGGATGTATTGAACTGATCAATCGACGAGCCAGTGGTCGCACGTTGCACTATTACATCAACCCGGAACATGACATCGAGCCAGCGGCACTGGCGATTCATGGATTGACCCGGGAATTTCTCAGCGACAAGCCCAAATTCTCCGAGATTGCCGCGGACCTGTGCGGCTTCGTCGAGGATAGCGAGTTGCTCATTCACAATGCGCCCTTCGATCTGGCCTTTCTGGATGCCGAGTTGGTGCGGACGGCGCGACCTGTCTTTGCGCATCACTGCGCAAACGTTATCGATACGCTGCAGCTGGCGAAGGAGTTGCACCCCGGGAAGCGTAATTCGCTGGACGCCCTGTGTGAGCGCTACGGGGTATCCAATGCACGGCGTACCCTACATGGCGCCCTGCTTGACGCTGAACTCTTGGCGGAGGTCTACCTGGCGATGACCCGAGGTCAGGAGAGTTTCGTCATCGAAATCGATCAACCGCGTCAAATCCACGCTGCGTCCTTCTCGGCTACGGTACAGAGGCCCCTTTTGGTGCAAAGGGCGGATGCGACCGAGATCGCCTTGCACAATGCGGTGCTCGATGCGATCGAAAAGGAGGCGCGAGGTGCGACCGCTTGGCGTCTATCCGAGATGATTTTGCCCAACCCGCCATGAAGCCAGCACCTGTTGGCGCGCGCGATCCGACGAATCGGCCAATCGTGACCTTCGTGACCCGCGACCTGGATGACCGCTGGAACGATATTGGATCCGTCATCGACGTCAATAGCGTATCCGATCGAGTCCGCAACGGCATCGACGTCTGGATCGTGCAAACCTATCTCGAATTGAAAGCCACGCAGGTCGAGCCATCGTTCTCGGTCGAAATTGCGCGGCGCTTTCCAACGAACCAGCCGGCGATAGCGCATCGAGACGACCTGCGCGCAGGAGCAACGTACTATCGAAGCTATCTTGCAAATACGCGTGCAGATCGCGCCCCGGTCCTGTCTGCAGCTTGGCACATCGTGCAGAACCCCACGCAAGTGGATGAGCGCTCCGTTCTTATCCCGCACTGGCCGCAGCCGGGACTGATCCCTCGTGATTCGGCGCGACAGGGCATACGGACTCTCGGTTACTTTGGAAGATTAGGCTCGATTCCCGGATTTTTTCGAGACCCTGCTTTTATCGCCGAGCTCACGCTGCGCGGCATTGGATTCAACGTTTCGGGGCAAGACTGGCGCAATTATTCGGGTATCGACGTATCGGTCGCTCTTCGCTTCGATCCGGAGATCGGCTCGCATTCCAAGCCATTCTCCAAGCTCGTCAACGCGTGGCTCGCACGAGTGCCGGCACTGTTGGGCTCGGAACCCGCCTATCGCTGGCTTCGAAAAAACGAGCTTGACTATCTCGAAGTCCATTCGGCACGCGATATCTTGGCGGCCCTGGATCGCCTCAAAAAAACGCCGGGCTTATATCAGGCCATGGTTGAAAATGGCGCGGCGCGCGCTCGCGAATTCGATCGCGAGGCGGTTCTCCATACGTGGCTCCGATTTATGGATGAGCAATTTCTGCCCGGCTGGCGTGTGTGGAACCGGCATCGGCAGGGAAGCGCACGACGTCTCTTCGACTACGGGCGGGCTCTTTACATCCAGCGTCGACAGCGGAACGTCTACAAGCGCATCGAAGCTGCGCAGCAGGCGGCACTTCAGTCAGGCAATATCGGCGAAAGAATGGAGCGTGACTAAGAGGGGGTCTGGATGCGCTCGAACCCGGTGGCAAGGGGCGTGCCGGGCAAGACGCGTCCGTCCGTTTGCGCTCCCAAGAGCGTACCGAGGCTGACCCAGAAAACGGTACCCATTGCGAAAATCAGAAAATCATCGGTCAGGTCACGCAACAATGCCGCCAAAAGGACCGTGACAACCCCTGCAAAAGCCACTTGAGCGATTCTGTTCGCCCGTGCGTGACGTATAGCCCAGCGCACGATGCCGATGAAAACGGCCAAGTACAGAATGACACCGACTAGCCCCAACTGCAGCCAGAGGTTGATAAAGATGTTGTGCGCATGACTAAAGGCATTGGGGTCAGCCTGGGTCAATATCGGATCGTCGCGCGTGTGGTAAGCCACCCCCGGTACGAGGCGCCCAAATCCCACTCCCACCCAAGGATGGGACATGCCGAGGTGCAGGTATTCCTGCCACATGCGCGGTCGAGGGTCATGAGAGACCATGGTCAAGGTCGCGTGGCCCCAGGGTGGGATGGGCTGGCCCGAGCTGGCTAGGCGCTCTCTCGATACTGTTTCCATGAGAAACGGCGCAATAAGGAGTGCGCACACCACGAGTGCGGCAATGGTGGTCTTGAGCGAAGCGTGTGGCCTGGACACCCCGGGTTGTAATTCTCTGGGCGAAGCCTGTATCCACGCTCGAACGATAAAAAAGGCGGCGACCGCGAACGGCAAAACGACAAGCGCGTTGCGGTTCATCGATACCGCTATCGCCGTCAAGGTTGCGATGACGATCAGGAGCGAGATCTTCGCACGCCAGCGGCTATTCCATGCCACCCATGAAAGAAATGGTCCGACGCATAAGATGGCGTAACTGCTGGCGTCGCCCACCCCGGGGTACCAAATCGGTATCGGACGCTCAAGACTGGCGAACCGGGCTTCCGGGATATAACGATCGAGCCCCCAAAGCGGTAGAAGCGCGATCATGGAGATCAAGGCTAAAAGAATCATGCCTATGGCCAATCCCCCGAAAATGGATTCTCTGTTTCGGGAACTTCGCGCCCATGTGAACGCCGCGCCGTAGGCCCAAATGGGAATGAACAGATCTGTGCGGAGCTTGCTCCACGTAAGTCCGGGGTCCGCCGACCAGAGCAAAGAGAGGGTTGCCCAGGCGATGAACAGTAGCAGTGCCCAACGCGCGGGAAGCTCCCTCCAAGGGGAGAGTCCCGTGATCGCAAAGGTCAAGATCAACGTGACGACCGCCAAGGTGTTGCGCAACCCAGTTAGATGACCCAGCGGTAACACAAGCATCCATGCGACCCACAGCGCGCATACCGCCCGTGAGAAACCCGGTGAGCGAAATTGGTTTTCGAACGAGCCACTGTCCATCGATGATTCAGACCTAAAAAGTGAGGACGCGAATGCGCAAAGTCGGGATTCTGCCAGTTTCTCTCAGTCGAATCGACGACGCCCCGGGATGCAGTTCTTTCCCGATGCCCGCTGGGTACGGGACGGTCATGCCCCGTTTGGGCGGTCTTGGGTTCAAGCACCCTCCGTCCTGATATAATTTTTCCCCTTCGGGCGGTTAGCTCAGGGGTAGAGCACAGCCTTCACACGGCTGGGGTCGCAGGTTCGAAACCTGCACCGCCCACCAGATGGAAAAATCCCGGACTCAGGCGACCGTCTTCATGGGGTTGGCCGGTTTAGGATTGTCCGCCCACCACGGGATGACCGCGGCTGCGCCAACGCAGCATCCCTCCCGCAAGGCTCGCAACCTCCTTAAAGCCGGCGTTCGAAAGGATCACGGTAGCCTGGGCGGAGCGGCTGCCTGCGCGACAGACCGTCACGACGGGGCGCGCGGTATCCAACTGCTTGAGGGACACACCCAACTGCCCCAGCGGAATCAAGCGCGACCCTTGAATATGACCTAAAGGCCCGACGTACTCGTCCATTTCGCGTACATCGAGCACCTGTACCTCGGCAAGATGTTCCTCGAGCCAGTGCGTGTCAATCTCCCAGATTCCTGCGAATGTATACGACAGTTCTCCCCACGACGGGTCGGACATGGCGAGAGTGCCCTGGGTCGGTCTACCGCATGCCAAGTTGGCAGGGACCGCCTCGGCAATTTTTTTAGGGTGGGCCAGCCCCAGATTGTCCATATATCCGGTGAAATCACGCAAACTGACGTCGCCACCGAGCCGGGGGTTGTACCGCCTTTCCTCACCGACCGTGGTAACCGAAAGGCCTCGATAGTCGTGTGCGGGGTAAATCAGGCAATTGGCGTCGAGCGTAAAAATCTCTTGGTGGACCGAAGTGAAAAGAGCCAGCGCACTGCCGCCTTGGAAATCCGTTCTGCCACATGACCGAATCAACAAACAGTCTCCGCTAAAGGCTATGCTCTGATCATCAAGCACAAAGGTCATGCATCCCGCGGTATGGCCAGGCGTCGATTTCGCCACCAGATATCGGGTGCCCCACGTGACGTGATCGCCATGCAAGAGTAGGCGATCAGCGCCCTCGGCGCCGCTAGCCGCCGAAATCAGAATTTCGCTGCCAACGCGGTCCTGGATGGCGGCCGCGCCCGTCACGTGGTCGGCATGCACATGCGTGTCCAGCGTTGCGATGACTTTGAGTTCGAGGTCGCGTGCCTGCGCCAGATCGCGACGAACTTGCTCCAAGACCGGATCGATGAGCACAGCGTGGCCCGTACCGGCATCCCCCAGCAAATAGGTATAGGTCGATGACTGCGGGTCGAACAGCTGACGAAAGATCAGTCTCGAAAAGGCCATCGCGAGGAGTTCCCTAGGCTACGCTGCGACTGCCATTTTAGCGCTGGGCCGAGAGGATTCCCCAACAGAATGGAGCCGCGCGTGCGCGGCCTACGGACACTTCCAGGGTCGCCCAGGGGGCTCTTCAATGGGCTTTGGACCACGCCATTGCAGTTTTCAGGAAGGGTACGCGTTCCTTGTAGATTTCCTCATGATAGAGATCGAGGCACGGCTTGATGAGGTCACTACGACTGACGATTCCCATAACTCTCATGGAGTCAGGGCTTTCGACCACCGTTAGCCGCTGCTGTTCTTTCGCGGCCATCCGGGTGGCGACCGCCCGACAGGTCTCGCCGGGGTAAGCAACCAGTGCAGAGGAGCGTTCCATGACATCTCCGACTGCGACGGTTTTGCTGGCCTTCTTGCTCAAGGCCAGTAAGCTGGTGCGATCGATAAGTCCAACGAGTTCCCCGCGTTCCACCACCGGAAACGCGCGATGCTTTTGACTTTCTCCGAATTCCGCATGCCACAGATCCTCGAGGCTGCGCGAAGCCTCGATCGTCTGAACGCCCGATGTCATGACATCTGCCACGTAATAGCGCTCGAGTGGATCGACGGCATATTCACGGTAGACGTGATAGCCGCGGCGCGCAATTTTTTCGGTGAGGATGGAGCGTGGCATCGTCAGTACCGTAAAGCCGTAAGAGACGGCGCAGGTCAGTAGCAGCGGTAAAAACGCATTGGAGTCGCCGGTTAATCCAAATGCAAAGACAATAGCAGTGAGCGGCGCGCGCATGACGCCACCCAGCACGCCTGCCATGCACACCAACGCCCAAAGGCGTGGATCGCCACCTACCATGTAACCCGAGATCCCGATGCCTAGCCCTGCACCCATCATGAGCAACGGAGCCAGCACACCGCCGGATGTACCCGAGCCGAGTGCAATGACCCAGATGACGATCTTGACCGCAAGCAACACCACCACAGCGGAAAGGATCAGCCGATTGTTGAGAAGATCTCCGATGACGTCGTACCCGACCCCGAGCGCTCGGGGTGCGATGTACCCACCGATCCCGATTGCGACGCCACCGATTGCAGGCCACCACATCCAGTGAATTGGCAGTTTTGAGAAAAGGTCTTCGACCTTGTAGAGTGATAAGGTCAAGAGTGCCGACAGTATTCCGCATAACAGGCCGGCAATCACACACGAAAGGAGTTGATTCGGATGGACGGCTAAGGTGGTGATCGGAAACAGCGGGCCCGCTGTCATCAGCAGAGGTCGGACGAAGGCCGCAACCGCGCAGGCCAGGGCCACCGGCAGCAGACTACGGGGTCTAAGCTCGAACAGCAGAAGTTCGACCGCCAGCAACACGGCGGCGACCGGGGTACCAAAGACCGCCGTCATGCCGGCGCAAGCACCAGCGACCAAAAGCGCCTTGCGCTCTCCAGCGGTCATGCTGAAATTCTGCGCGATGAGTGAACCCAATGCGCCGCCCGTCATGATGATCGGGCCTTCTGCACCGAACGGGCCACCGCTGCCGATGACAATGCCCGATGACAGGGGTTTTAAGACCGCAACTTTGACCGACATCTTGCTTCTGCCAAAGAGGATGGCCTCAAGAGCCTCCGGGATTCCGTGTCCGCGGATCTTATCCGAGCCGTATCGTGCGATGAGGCCGACGATGAGTCCACCGATGGCGGGGATCGCGATCACGAAAATGCCTAGATGAGCGTGGGCCGGGGAGGCGGCCGCGAGCGAAAATCGCTGGAAGAAGAAAAGATTCGTGAAGAAATTGATGAGGTCCAGTAAAACCCGGGCGCTCAATGTGGCAAGCGCACCCACGCAAATGGCAATGGCGGAAACGAACAGAAGACGTTTGTCGCTGGAGAAGTCGCGTTTGTGCATCATGTGAACCATAATGATTCGGCAGTAGGTTGTTTGCGCAACGTCGATTGGGTAATCGCTCGTCCGCGCCCGAGACAGGCTCCTTGCCAGCGCCGCGGCGCCGGCGCCACGAAGAATCGAAGGAGAGAGCCCACACGTGTGCGCGGGCCTGCATGGACGCGCCAGAGGGATATTCCGACGGCAGCTTTTTAGCTTAACGCGACGGAAGATCGGTTTACGTGACGGCGCACGAAAACGGGAAACTATATCACACCGTGGGGTTTTTCCGGGTCCGCGACAGAAAGGCAACACATTCCCAAGGGGAGTCGGTTTACGGCAAAGCCACTCTTTCGGTCCCTGCCGTCGCGGAGTCGAGTCGGCCCGGTGACCGGTGGGTTTGCGGAAGTCAGGTGCTCGTAACGAATGCTTCCTTTCCCCATGTCGATGGCATACCGGAAGCAGAAAAATACCGACAAGGTCTGCCGAATCTAACTTTGACGCGTCGGATAGAAGCAATTGCGGCCCCGCCATCCCAGGGTCGATATCGGGGAACATGCGAAGCGCCCATGAAAAGCGACCTGACGTGATGAATGAGGATCTGACGCGCAGTACGATATTTGCGCCGAACGACGGCGAGGTGCCACCGTACTCGCGTCGCTCGTTGTCGCGATTTGTCATGGATCGACTCGCGAATTCCGGTGTTTCCGCCAGTGTCGAGTCGTTGCGCTCGACCACACGCGCCTTTCTTCTGGTCTCGGTGAGTGCCGAGATTGATCACGCAAGTGATGCCATGGCCGATCACGGTAACGCATTGGGCGAATGGTTGTTGCATGAGATTCACGCCAATTTCCAAGAAGAGCAAAAGATCGAAGGAATCTTCTGGCGCATTTTGCCGCCTGCGAATGCAAGCCAACCCCTTGGCTTGGTTTTTAAAAAAGCTCGCGCCGAACTTGAGGCAAAGATCCGGAAGCGCCGCGCGCAACGTGCGGATCCGTCAAGTCCAGACCCTCAGGAGAGGGTTTTTCGTGTCCCGCCAGAGGCTGGCCCGCTCTGGCGGACCGCTTGCGGCGCGCAAAAGGACATGGCGCGGGGCCTTCTTCGGCGATGGTCTTAGCGCTTTTTGCTTTTTTCGCGGCTGCGCAGCAATGTCTCAGCAAACGCGAACGCGGCTTCCACCGCTTCGTCCCGGGTCGCATAGGTCTCGTCGATTTGTTCTTCCTCCTGGAAGGGCAGCGTGACGGTCCAGTCCTGATTGGGCCGGGTGATGCGAAAAATGCCGCTCCAGAGCGAGCCTTGCTGAATGGCTCGGGCGCTGATCATGAATTCTCCGAATCGACCAACCTTCACGGATTTTCCCAACACTGTGGAGGATGTAAACCTCGGGAAATACGCCCGTCGGGGACGCGGGTGCTGCGCCTTCGCGTAAGAACCTCGTTTCGCTTCATTCTAGCGATTTGCCGGCATGCCTGTTGGATTCGATTGCCGGTGGAGCGGTCCGCTCAGTGAAGGCCAGCAAATCCTGCGCACGAAACGAGCGCGGCACCGCGCGAGTACCGGCCGATACCTTGGCCTATAATTGTGCAGCTGTTTGGCTGCTTCTGCGGTGCCCGATGTTTTTCGGCATTCGACGCGACAGACTGATTGCGTCCTGGGCGATGGCCTTCCTTATCCATGTCACCTTATGCCTGAATCTGTTCGTACCCGTTTTGCGCCATCGCCGACTGGCGTTCTCCACCTCGGAAGTGCTCGAACCGCGCTATTTGCGTGGGCCTACGCGCGTCGATTTGCGGGGACGTTTATCTTGCGCATCGAAGACACCGATTTGGAGCGTTCCACCCCGCAAGCAGTGGAAGCCATTCTGCAGGGAATGAAATGGCTTGAGTTGTCTCACGATGAAGGTCCGTACTATCAGATGCAACGGATGGAACGCTACCGCGAGGTCCTCGCAGGGATGCTTTGCGACGGCCGTGCTTATCATTGTTACGCGACGCCCGATGAGTTGGAGCAGATGCGAGCCGCGCAGCGGCAACGCGGCGAAAAGCCGCGTTATGACGGACGCTGGCGTCCAGAGGAAGGACGGAGTCTGCCGCCGCCGCCAGAGGGTGTGAAGCCGGTACTTCGCTTTCGCAATCCGCTCGAGGGAAGCGTGAGCTGGAATGACCGGGTCAAAGGTGAAATTACAATCTCCAATGCGGAGCTTGACGACCTTGTTATCGCGCGGGCGGATGGGACGCCCACCTACAATTTTTGCGTGTGTGTCGATGACTGGGACATGCAAATCACACATGTCATCCGCGGCGACGACCACGTGAATAACACCCCGCGACAAATCAACATTTTGAAAGCGCTGGGGGCGACGCTGCCAACGTATGCCCATATTCCGATGATCCTCGGCCCCGACGGCGAAAAACTCTCTAAACGCCATGGTGCAGTGAGCGTACTTCAATATGATGTTGAAGGCTACCTCCCTGAGGCGATGATTAACTATCTCGCCCGTCTGGGTTGGAGTCATGGTGACGCCGAAATCTTCTCGCGCGAGCAATTTATCCAATGGTTCGACGTCGAACATATCTCTCGCTCTCCGGCCCAGTGGGATCCGAAAAAACTTGGCTGGATCAACAATCACTACATCAAGGAGTCCAGCAATGCGCGTCTTGTACCTTTGGTCGGCCCTCGTATCGAAAGACTCGGCGGCCGCCTTCAGGGCGCACCCGTCGAAGGCGTGATCGGCTTGTTCAAGGATCGCGCCGAGACGCTCGAGCACTTGGCTCAGGCGGCATTGCTTTTTTACCGTCCGTATCGTTTGGATGAAGAGCTTCGAGTGGCGCACGTGTCCGAGGCGATTCGTCCGGCCTTGGAAGAATTTGCGCGCGCCGCTGCGGGAGTTCCCTGGCAGCGTGAATCCATCAGCGCGCTCATCAAGGAACTCATCTTAAAATATCAGATTAAGATGCCGCAACTCGCGATTCCGCTGCGGGTGCTGACCGTGGGGCAGACCCAGACCCCCGCGCTTGACGCGGTGCTTGAACTTCTCGGACAGACCACCGTAATCGATCGCATTCAGAGCGGGTTATCCTAAGCAGGTTCCTGATCGACGCTGACAAAGCACCCGGCCTGATGAGAGGCGATTCAGTGCGTCGGTTTACAAGGACTCGCGTCATTCGTTATAATCGCGCTTCTTTGTTGGGGGTATAGCTCAGCTGGGAGAGCGCTTGCATGGCATGCAAGAGGTCAGCGGTTCGATCCCGCTTACCTCCACCACCAAGATCAAAGGCTGTGTGGGCGCACCCTCGAGGATGCCACCTGCGCGACAGTTCATTGTCCCCATCGTCTAGAGGCCTAGGACATCACCCTTTCACGGTGAGTACGCGGGTTCGAATCCCGCTGGGGACGCCATTTCGGAGCAGAACTGCGAACGTCAAGCGTAATCGATTTTACGTTCGAAGCCGCTGCGAGCATTGACACTGGCACCCGGTAAAGCGTTGTACGCGTCAAACACCGTACATGACTGCTTTATCCGGGAAATCCGTCAGACGCGATGTTCCTATTCACGAGGCATGCCTGGACGCCAGGACAAGTTCTTCGGAAGAGCGCTCGTGACCGTATTCTGATCTCGGATACCCGGAACATCCGGAAGCGTTGCTCGTCCTGAGAAGACATTTCCGACGATCTCTATTTTCTGGGTGCCTGGTGCGAGAAATATGAATTTTCCGCCCGCTTCCCGCTGATTGATGAATGTATTTCCGGTGGCGACAAATTCATTCTGATCGCCCTGCAGGCCTTCGGCACCATAAGAAACGAGCGTTCCATTTTCGGCTTTTGGGCCGTGCTGGATGACGTTGGATCGAAGAACGACCCTGCCACCATTCGGGAATTCGAGCGCATAACTCGAATTCCCTGTTTGCTCATCCGCGAATCGGCTGTCGACAATGGAGTCGAATGCGGCACGGCTCTTCAGGTTGTGACCCACGACCGCGTCGTGCAAATAGGCATTCTTAACGATGAGTTCTCGAACACCCCCAACATATAAATTGTGCGATTGACCATCGCCCGCGCCATTATGTGCGAACTCGGAATCCTCGATGTCGATAACACTCTCGGGGCTGTTGCCCGCCAATAGGCCGTCCTGATTGTCACGAAAAATGCAGTGACGGACTGTTAATCCACGGCCTTCCTGACGAATCCCTGCGCCGTTCTTATCGGAGACTTTGGCGCCGACGAACTCGATATTTTCGACAGTTGTCGTATTTCCCCGGATGATCCATATACCCTTACCTTCGGCGGCCTGCCCGGCTGCATCCAGTATGGCGGTGCCACCCACTCCGCGGAGCGTCAATTGATTCGCTTTCCAGACCGCAACGTCGCCGATGTATGTGCCCGCAGCAATTTCCACGACATCGCCATCGTGCGCGACAGCGGCGGCTTGACTCGGCTTGGAATATTGCATGCCGGGGCCCACGCGAAGCACGCTTCCCGGCAGCGCCGCCGCGACCGGCAATGAGAAAACAGACATCCATAAAGCGACGAGGTAGAGCGATCTGAACATGATGGAACCCTTCAGAGCGAGGTGAATTCGGAGAACGTCAATTGGAGATTTTGCATCAACTGACAGACCACTCCATTATCTCCTAAACGTCGCGTCTGCGACTCAATTCGGTACATATGCATTCGCGTGCACCGAGCGGCGAGTTTGCCTCTGCACGTTGCCCCATGCGAACCGGCCTAGGGTTCCGACAGCCGGGTGGTGATGGCCGCGATGAACGCACCGAGTTTGGGCGGATGCGGCTCGATATCGACCGAAATCCCAAGTTTATGGAGAGCGGCAGTGCATACGGGGCCGATGGATGCGACCAATGTGCGCTTTAAGCTGTTTCTGAGCACTTCTTGCCGTGCTGACTGTTCGGCAACTGCGAATAGGTTGGCAGCCTGGGACGCACTGGTGAAAGCGATTACATCAATTTGGTTACGCTCGAGCGCATCCATGAGCTTGACCAATGGTCCGGTGTCTTCGGGTAGGCCCCAACGGTAAGTCGCAATCTCAATCACGTCGGCCCCCCGTTCCTGGAGGATTTTGCGTAACTCCCAATTGGTTTCCCCATAGCGCTGTACGACGACACGTTTTCCCTGCAGTGCCATCGGCTCTAACGCGGCCGCTACCTCGTTGGTGGTGTAGGGTTCCTTCGCACTCACGTCGATACGTACCTTGCGCGATCGCAGTACGGCGGTAGGTTTCGGGCCGCGCACTGCGACCTGCGCGGCTTGAAGGAACTGCAGCAGCTTGCCGCTCAAGCCCAAAGAATCAGTGGCCAGGAAAAATGCATTCGTGCCGGTGCCCGTCTGGAAAATAAATATGTCCGGCGCAGCCACATCCCACGTGCGGAATAACCCGCTGATACGCGCCGGATCGACCTCCGGAATTTCGGCCAATGCCGGCGCATAGAACGGCGTGCCGCCGTATTTCCTGACAAGGTCGGCCATCTGTTCGCCCAGCCGATGTTCGAGGATCGCGATAGTCTTGTCTTTCATAAACCATTCGACTCGGAGACAAAGCCTCATTGTGCCATGCGCCCAAGCCAGCGGGCCCGGTCAAACGAGGGTGGGCGCGCCATTCCCGGCGGCCCACCAGTCCCGTAGTGTCCCTGCATGTCAGCGGTCTCATGCCCCGGTGCAGGCCATTGCTTGCACCGGAAAATCCGACATTTGTGCGACGACTTCGTCCGTATTCGTAAAGGGAATCTGAAAGGATCCGGAAGCACGCAGCCCGATCGTAGGCGTGCGAATTGGCGACGTAACGCAAGTTTGGCCAAAAGTCGTAAAATGGATCAGGACTAGAAAAGCGAATTGAGGGTTGCACCTTTTGGCATTTGCTCTGGAATTCCGGCACGACTTGTCGTCGTCGGGCGATCGATTTTGGATTCCCATTACAACAGTTTGAAGACTTTTTGGAGGTTCTATGCAAGGCGTTCGTCTGGAGGTCTACATGTCTCAATTCAGTACCCATGAAGATCTCTATCAATATGAGTGGTTGCTGTCAAAGGCGGCTCGAATGGGAATCAAGGGTGGTACCGCCGTCAAGACTCTGGCGGGATTCGGACGCGACCACGTACGGGTCAAATCCTTTCAGCATTTGACCGCCAACGCCTCCGTCATCGTTCAATTCATTGTCGAGCGAAGCGAAGCAGCTAAGTTGATAGAAATGCTAAAGGCCGAACACCTGAATGTGTTTTGCACGCAGTCGCCCGCGGAATTTGAAGCGCTCTAGGCGCGCTAGCCGATAGAGCGCTGGGCCCGGCGCGCGTCTGGGGCAAGACTTCATTGGTTGAAGTGGCGCAGGGTGCCATCGGGAGCGTGCTGCATCCGATTGGGCGTTCGATAAGCAATTTTGTATCCATCGGAGCATTTGCTCGTGGCGATTGCGTGGCGTGGCGTGAAGCGGACGCCACCGTTGCCGCTGGTCGATGCAGAGGTTTTCCCTCAAATGGGCGTATGGTCATGCCGGAATGCGTGTGGGCACGGTGCCGCGAACACCGGTATCGAATGCGCGCTCTGTTGGCCCGCTCGGATAATGACTGCGAAGACGTCCTCATGAGTGCGTGCCGGACAATGCGCAACCTCGGGCTTGACTGCGGGTTGGTGCTGTTGGGTTTGTTCACTTCGGGCGGTAGCGTGCTCGGCGCCCCGGCACATCTCGCACCAGCTTTCATTCGCGCTGTCCCGTTGCTGCCAACGCCTGCGGGAAGTTTGCTTGCCGCTGCCGCCATCGATAATAATAATACCGCCTCGATTCCAAAGGCCGCCGGTGTTGACGTCTTGACGTATCACAACGACGCTTTACGCAGCGGCCTGAATTCGAAGGAGACAATCCTCACGCTCACGAACGTGAATGCGCAGCATTTCGGAAGGATCGGATTCTGGGGCGTGGACGGGAAAGTCGACGCACAGCCGCTCTATCTCGCGCACTTGCCTGTTCCGGGATTGGGCTCTCGAAACGTACTATATGTCGAGACGGAACACGATAGTGTCTACGCGTTCGACGCGGATCACGGCACTGCGCTGTGGAAAGTCTCATTGCTGGGGCTGGGGGAAAGTCCGAGCGACGACCGCGGCTGTGGCCAGGTTATTCCCGAGATCGGCGTGACTGCCACACCCGTCATCGATCGGACGCGCGGTCCGCATGGCGTGATCTACGTCGTTGCGATGTCGAAAGACTCTGTCGGAAATTATTTCCAGCGATTGCATGCGCTCGATGCCGCCTTGGGTACGGAATTATTCGGCGGACCACACATTATTCAAGCCTCGTATCCCGGTACCGGCGATAACCGCGAGGGCGCTCGCGTGGTGTTCGATCCCAAGCAGTACAAGGAGCGCTCGGCGCTGCTGCTCCTCGACGCGAAGATCTATCTGGGTTTTGCCTCGCATTGTGATATTCGACCCTACACCGGATGGATCATGGCCTACGATGCGGCGACCCTGGCCCAGACCGGCGTTCTTAATGTGACGCCGAACGGCTCGGAAGGCGCGATTTGGCAAAGCGGGGCGGGTCTGGCGGCTGATCCGACCGGCAACATCTATTTTTTGGATGCGAATGGCACCTTTGATACAAGCTTAAACGCAGCAAAATTTCCCATCAAAGGTGACTTCGGAAACGCATTTTTGAAGATTTCGACGGCGCGCGGTCGTCTGGCTGCGGCGGACTACTTTGCGACGCACGACACGCTTCGGCAGTCGGCCATCGATAGCGATCTGGGATCGGGGGGAGCCATGATATTGCCCGACTTGCGCAATGGCTCCGGTCAGGTCGTTCACTTGGCGCTGGGAGCGGGGAAGGATTCGGTGATTTACGTCGTCGATCGCGATTCGATGGGAAAATTTAACGAGGATCGCGACGAGGTCTACCAGAAGTTGCAAAACGCCTTGGGCGGAAAGGTGTTTTCCGCGCCGGCCTATTTCAACCATACCGTGTACTTTGGGGCGGTGGGTGACGCGCTGAAGGCTTTTCTCATCACCAACGCGCGACTCTCCAATTCGGCGGTTTCACGTTCCGCACACACCTTTGGCTTCCCGGGTACTTCGCCAGCGATATCGGCCGATGGCAGCGCCGATGGCATCGTTTGGGCGATTGAGAATGCATCGCGTGCCGTGTTGCATGCTTACGACGCGACCGATCTCGGTAAAGAACTCTACAACAGCAATGAAGCAGGCGCGCGTGATCATTTCGGCCCGGGTAACAAATTCGTGACTCCCACCATCGTCGACGGCAAAGTATTCGTCGGTACACCTTCAGGGGTGGCGGTGTTCGGCTTGCTCTCCCGTACCGCTCATCTTCAATAGGCCGCACGCTCGCGTACGGCGAACATCATGATTACGCCAAAAAGAGGACCGAGCGCCAAGGTGACGAAAGCTGCAAAAAAGGAATGCGTCTGCTGAAACACGGCGCCCACTGCAAGCGGTACCGTAACGCTCCCAAGCTGCCAGAACGCGTTGGTCAAACCGGTAGCGGAGCCCGCCAGATCCGGCCCGGCGATCTCCGCCACCATGGCTGCCGTGAGCGGGCTGTAGACGAATGCCGTGATGCCCAAAATCGGAGCGGTAAGTAAGAGCGCACGCTCACTTCTCAATTCTCCAAAAATGAGTAGCATGCCGACGAAGCACGCCAGGCAGATGATGATCAGTAGCTTGCGCCGGCCGCCTAGCCAATCCGACAAGAGACCGACCAACGGTTTGGCCGCGATTGCTCCAACCCCGTACATCATGGTGATGATGCCAGCGCGTACGGGCGAAATGCCATAACCCTTGATCATCAGGGCATTCGACCAGAATGCAAAACCCCACGTGCCCCAAAGCGCGCCAAACCCGGCCAAGGCCAGAAACATGAGATCGCGGTTGCCCCAAAGCCGGGCGACATGCGGCGGTCGAACGGGCGCGATTCGCGTGGCGGGCGCATCGCGCAGAACAAAGAAGCAGGCGACGCCGGCGATGGCTGTGACCGTTCCCATGATGCGGTAGACCGCGCCCCATCCCAAGCTCTGAGAAAGGGTGGGCACTAGCGCGTTGGCGATGACAACGCCTGCCGATGATGCGGTCATGAGAAATCCCATGGCGCGTCCTCGCTGCTTGAATGGAAACCAGGCTGCCGTGAGCTTTACACAAGCGGAGTAGTCGGCACCGGCGGCCAGCCCCATCAGAACTTGCAGCAGCAGGCCAATCTCGCGTGAAGTCGTGAAGCTGAAAAGAAACGTACTGGCCCCGAGCGGGATGAGCGCGCAGGCCAGCGTTCGACGTGAACCGAGCCAGTCAGTGGCCACCCCTCCGAGGGCGTTGGCCACGACGTAACCCATATAGAACGCCGTGACAAAAATTCCCAGTTCCTTGATAGGCAAGCCCAAGGAGCCTCCTACTTGCACGGCGACATTGGCCCAGATCAGACGGTCCAGAAAGGAAAGTAGCAGCGCAGCCCACGCAACAAAGAGGATGAACCAGCGCAGCGCGACTGGCGGCAACGTGGGAACAAGAGCCGCGTCCGAGGTGTGAGTGTCAATCATTCGTATTTCCCCAGAGAAGAAACGATCGATGGTTCAAGCTCAGAACGTTTTGGCGAGAGGCTCAAGGTTCGACCAGTTCAACGGCAGGCGGCAGCGCGTTGCGGTCGAGAAGGGCACCTTGCGAGGTCAGCGCGGCTCGGACTCGGGCCGCATCTGTGTTTCCGAAGTCGGCGAAGTGCGCCGCTGCAACCCCCGCAGCTTGACCCGTCGCAAACGCAGTTCCCATGACCCTCAGGGAAGCGCCTACACGTTGGTCCCCGTCCGCAGTTCGACCTCCTGCAAAAAGATTGCGCGTATCCGAGCTCATGAGACAACCGAGTGGTATGTCGTAGGTGGGCTTAGGGGGCAGCGTGAATGTGCTCTCGAGCGTTTCGCGACTATGGAACTCACTGGCCCACGTGCCGAGCGCGACAGTATCCTCAAAACGGGTGTCGCACTGAACATCTTGCCACCGCAGTTGGTAAATGGCATTGAGATGGCGCGACTCCCGCGTTCCGAATTCGGGACCACTGGCTACCAGGTAAGCGTGCTCGCAACCCGGTAACGTGCGCAAGATCTGGAGGTAGTTCCAGGCCTGTTCGCGTCCGTGCGCTTCGGCGTGGCTCAAGCTCCGGGGTTCGCGCGCATCGTAGTCCTCCGAAGCGAGATAACCGATCATGTCATCAGATACGGGCAGGCGCACGAAAAGACCTTGCTCTTTCGATAGCGGGCGCACGCCTCGGGCTTTCGCGAGACGCACGGCATCGGCAAGGCAATTGCCGCTGATCGAGACGCTACGCGGTATTCCCCCAAAGCGCGTCGCAAGCGTGCCCATGTTGACCGAGCCGTGATTGCCGTAGCGATGGGACGCAGGGGCGAGCGCGGCCAAGTCGCAATCTCCGGTGGCATCGACGAATGCGCGCGCCGGATACCGGCGCGTACCCCCGCGGTTACTGAGACTGATGTTCAAAATCCGGGTTTCGTCCCGATCTGCGCCGGTGATGAGCGAATGGAAGAGAACGTCTACGCCTGCCTTCGCGCACAGTCTATCCAGTACGGTTTTAACGGCCTCGGGATCGAACAGTACGAACACCCCCCGAAAGCGGCACGGACCGCGCACGGCACCCATTCGTCGAAGTTCAGACAGCACCTCCTCGGCAATTCCCGCTACGGCGGGTCGTGGCGCCTCCTCGAGCGTGTACAAACCACAGTAGGTGAGGACGTTTCGCAGCGTTGCAGCGCCTCCGAGGCATGCCGCTTTCTCGACGATCAAGGTACGCGCCCCTTCGCGCGCAGCGGCGATCGCCGCTGCGACCCCGGCGCTGCCGCCCCCCGCGACGATGACATCGTAGGCATCACTCGCTCGATCGTGGGGCAAGTGGTCGAACGCATGCGTCAAAATCGAGCCCCTTTCTCATGGGTGGCCAAAAGGCCAGAGCGATCCTAGGGCGTGCGCGAGCATTTGTCTATTCAACTCTGGGGGTGCGTCGGTCGCGGCGTGGATTGCAGTCATGCCGGATGTCGAGGAGAATTTTCGCGTCGCAGTGAGGTTTATTTTACTTTTGACCGGTTTGGTCCGGAGTGACCTCGATAGCAGCCGGGTTGACGGGCGCATCGAACTGGCTTATCGTTTCGTGAACAAACATTCACGGAGATGTCCCGTGGTTAGACCCCGTACCAATCTTGCTGATTATCTTGGCGCGCTGCAGGACTATTTTGCCCGCTACCAAGTGGTACCGTCGATCACCGAGCTCTCGAGCCTCTGGAAAATCGCCGGCCGCTCGTGGACTCATCGTCTGGTACTGCGCATGAAAGAGGCAGGTTACCTCGAGGATACGCCGGGGAGGCGGCTTAAACCGGGGCCGCGATTTTTTGAGCGCTCGATCACCGATACCGTGCGCGCAGGCGTGCCGCAGGCCGCAAACGATGTTGCTCCAGAGACACTATCGATCGATCGATTCCTGATCGCGCGGCCATCCGAGACCGAGCTATTTCGGGTACGAGGCGATTCGATGATCGATGCGCAAATTGCCGATGGGGACTATGTTGTGATCGAGCGCCGCTCTTTTGCCAATCCAGGCGACATCGTCCTTGCGCGCGTCGACGGCGAGTACACATTAAAGTTTCTCGCGCGCGACAAGCATGGCTTTTTTCTCGAAGCTGCGAATGCGGCATTCGAGCCGATCCGACCCCGGCACGGGTTGGCCATTCACGGGGTCATGGTTGGCCTTTTTAGACACACCGCCAGCCGTAGACCGGGAACCTATTCTGAGGAACCTACGCCGATTCGTCCGGCATTGACCTAATGATTCGAAAATCGGAGCGTAGGCGTTCGACGGGTCACGACATCGTGCCGATGGTGAGGCGCAGCGGTGCGGTCAAGCCTCGACGTGGGTCAAAGTATCGTAAGTGGAGGGTCATTCTTCGAGAGGATTAAGGGATGTTGCTCGGTGGCAGCACGAGAGTTTGCCCGATTGGTGACAATCCCTGGCGCATCTCAATATTTTGGGCGACGGTATGAATATGAAAGACGACCTCGAGATGCCCGGCATAGAGGCCTTCGCAACGAGGCCCGTGACATTGCATCGGGGTCGCGGTGCGGTAGGCAATGTGCGCGGGCGATTTGAATCGGATGTGCGCGCTGCGTTCGATGACGGATGGACACAGGAAGACGATGAAGTGTTGCCGCTGCGAACGGTTGTGACAAGGGAGATCGCCAAGAGCATCCTGACGCACAACGATTCGCCGGATATTCCGTTCGACGTCTCACTCAATCCCTACCGGGGCTGCGAACATGGTTGCGTCTATTGTTTCGCGCGCCCCACTCACAGTTTTCTCGGTCTCTCGCCGGGGCTGGATTTCGAGTCCCGCCTGTTTGCCAAGGTCAATGCCGCAGAGTTATTGCGTAGCGAACTCGCTCGGCCCGGCTATCAACCGGATGTCATCGCGATCGGCGTCAATACCGACGCGTATCAACCGATCGAACGCGAATTCAAGATTACCCGCAGCGTCATTGAAGTACTGCACGAATGCCGCCATCCGTTCGCTTTGATCACCAAATCGTCGCTCATCGAGCGCGATCTTGATCTGCTCTCGGAACTGGGTGCGGCGGGTCTGGTTCGCGCAGCCGTGACGCTGACGACGTTGGATCATGACCTGGCGAGAAAGCTCGAGCCGCGCGCCGCCAGTCCGACGCGCCGACTGCGCACCATACGGACGCTGGCGCAGGCGCGCATTCCAGTCTCGGTCAGCGTTTCGCCGATCATACCGTTTGTCAACGACGGTGATATGGAGTCGATCCTGGATGCAGCGTCCGATGCCGGAGCAAGTAATGCTCACTTCATCATTCTGCGACTGCCTTGGGAGTTAAACGATGTATTCCAGCAGTGGTTGCAATGCCATTTTCCCGATCGCGCTGAACGCGTGATGAATCGTATTCGCGATATGCGGCAAGGCCGCAATTACGACAGTCGATTTGGGGTTCGAATGCGGGGCGAGGGTATCTGGGCCGACCTCTATCATCAGCGCTTCGTGCGACGCGCCGAGCGGCTTGGCCTGAATCGTGACCGTCGTGCGCTTGACGTCTCTCAGTTCAGAAAACCGGACACGCAACCCGTACATTGCCCGCAGCTCGATCTGTTTGCCTAAACCCTATTTGAGATCCTATCGAATGCCCTGCAGGGTCTCGTAGTAGAACTGAAACGAGATTGCAAGAGCGCTCATGAGCATGGTCGCGCCGAAGGCCAATGTGATCACTGCAACGAAGATCACGAGCGCCCCGGAGTGGCTGGTGCGGCTTGCGCCGGCATTCCAGCGCCGGTCCCAGTTGGCGTCCGACGTCAAGGCAAACACCAAGGCCTCGACAAAGCCGAAGAAGCTGGGCACGAATGCCGCAATCAGCGCCGGATGCAAGAGCTCTTGCCAGTCCGACCCCAAATCCGGGTGCACGCGCACAAGGTACCGCAAGGCAACTGCCGACACAGAAAAGAAGTAGATGGGATAGAGCCAAGGCCGCCATCGGGACGACCCTTCCAGATAAAATCGATGCAGACCCAGGGTGCCGCCAAAAGCGGCCAAAATCGTCGCAACTGTCTTGTTTTTAAATGAGCTCATGCGTCAATTATGGGCCAGCGCCGGGCCAATCACGCCAGATGCCTCGCCCGGTCGGCAGGCAGGACGCCGTAAGCGGCCCGACGGCATTTCCCTACACAATTGATTCTTAAGCGAAAAAGGGGACCTCGTCGTATCAATTCAATTGCCAGAATAGGTCTGGGACGCTATACTCTTAGGCTTTTCGTCGCTTGGCTGTCGAAAACTCAAGCAATCAAACTCGAAGGACAGGTATGGTAATTCTCAGACTTTCCCGTGGTGGCGCGAAAAATCGCCCCTTCTACAATCTGGTCGCCACCGATTCACGTAATCGGCGCGACGGGCGTTTCATCGAGCGCGTGGGCTTTTACAATCCTGTTGCCGCTGACGGCGAAGAACCGCTACGCATCGCGCTCGACCGCGTCAAGCACTGGAAGGATGCGGGCGCTCAGTTGTCACCGGCGGTGGCGCGACTGGTTAAGGAATACGCGCAGAAACAGGTTGCGGCGCCGCAGGCGTAATGCATGAGTCGTTAGCGCCGTCAGGCGGGATTCCGCGCGATTTGGAAAATGTGGGGCGCGTGATCGGCGCGTGGGGCTTAAAGGGCGAAATCAAGATCAAGCCCTATTCGCAGGAAGCATCGGCTCTTCTCGCGGTCAAGAGTTGGTGGCTCGAGCAATCAGGGATGTATGGCGATTTCGAGGTGACGAGTGCGAAGGCGCATTCGGGTTCCGTCATCGCGCAACTGAACGGCATCGCCGACCGAAATGCCGCCGACGGACTCAGGGGCCGCGAGATCTGGATCTCGCGCAGTAATTTCCCGGTGTTGCCCGATGATGAATATTACTGGGTCGAGTTGATCGGATTAAAGGTGATCAACCTGGCGGGTGAGAATATGGGTCATGTCACGGACCTGATCGAAAATGGCGCACACGCGACTCTCGAAGTGCGTCAGGACTCGCCGGAGAGGACAGAGCCCGTCCTGATTCCGTTCGTAGGGGCCTATATCAAGGCCATCGAGCGAGCAGCGGGCCGGATCGTCGTTGATTGGAATCGGGACTATTAAGGGGCGGTCATGCGGTTCGATGTCGTCACTCTATTCCCCGAGATGTTTTGCGCAATCACCGATTGGGGAATTACGCGGCGCGCGAAAGAAGAGGACAAGTGGAGTCTCGTGACGTGGAACCCACGCGATTTCAGCACCGATCATTACCGTACGGTCGATGACCGTCCGTACGGGGGAGGGCCGGGTATGGTGATGCTCGCCGAGCCGTTGGAAAAAGCAATTGCTGCGGCCAAGGCGGCGCAGGCCCAGGCGTTGGGGATCGAACCGGGGCCGGTTATTTATTTGTCACCCCAAGGTGCGCCGTTAACGCATCAACGGGTCAGCGATTTGGCAGGGTTGCGATGTGCGGTATTGTTATGTGGCCGATACGAGGCCATCGATGAACGCGCGCTCGACCGTTGTGTAGACGAAGAACTCAGTATCGGAGACTTTGTATTGTCGGGCGGGGAAATTGCCGCCATGACCGTGATGGATGCGGTGGTGCGTTTGTTGCCCGGAGTACTTGGGGACGCGCAATCGGCGCAGGAGGACTCATTTGTCGAGGGCCTGCTTGATTGTCCGCATTACACTCGGCCTGAAGTCTATGCCGGATTGGAAGTGCCGGCGGTGTTATTGTCGGGGCATCACGCAAACATCGTCGATTGGCGGCGCAAACACGCATTGCTGGCGACGCGCAACAAACGTCCAGACCTTCTGGAGCGGGCGCGAAAGCAAGGACGCCTGTCTCAAAAGGACGAGTCTTATTTGAAGGATTTGTAGGAGGCCGGTCACAGGACCGGATTTTGATAACCCCATCCTCTGCGCGGCAGACAATAACGCCAGATGCCGCAGTACGATGGTCATTGGAGCTTGCATCATGGACCTTATCCAAGTCCTCGAGAACGAAGAAATCGCCCGTTTGGGCAAAACCATCCCGGAGTTCGCCCCAGGCGACACCGTGGTCGTCAACGTCAATGTGGTTGAGGGCAACCGCAAGCGCATCCAGGCGTACGAAGGCGTCGTTATCGCCAAACGCAATCGGGGCCTGAATTCGAACTTCATCGTGCGCAAGATTTCGAGCGGGGAGGGTGTGGAACGGACTTTCCAGACGTTTTCTCCTGCCATCGCCAGTATCGAGGTCAAGCGGCGAGGTGATGTCAGGCGAGCCAAGCTTTACTTTCTGCGCGAACGTTCTGGCAAATCGGCGCGTATCAAGGAAAAGCTCAAGAGCAAAACGCACGTCGTCGCGGCCGAGTAAATTGTCGGTGCGGGATTGGATCAGCGTACGCGTTGCATTGAATTTCTGACAGGGCGTTGTATTGGCCGCCCGATCTGATGATCCAAGGAGTTTGCCAATCGACGCGATCTCAACAGATCCGGCGATTGCGGCAAGCCAGCTTTCCGCCGACCGATTGCGCCAGATCTTTCGAGACCCGCAGACGTGGGTGCCTGAGGTCGTCGATGAACAACGTTTCCGAACCGAGATGGGTAGCCCCGTTGCGGCTGCCGTTCTCATCGCGATCGTGGTGCGGGTGGAAGGCTTGTCAGTTCTTCTGACTAAACGTACGGATCACCTCCTCGATCATGCCGGGCAGGTGAGTTTTCCCGGTGGCCGAACAGAGTCTGAAGACGCTTCGGTCACGGAGACCGCGTTACGTGAGACCGAAGAGGAAATCGGGCTCGAGCGCAGCCATATCGAGATCATTGGCCACTTACCCGATTACTACACCGGCACCGGATATCGCATTTCTCCTATTGTCGGTCTCGTGCGAACGCCGTTTACGCTACAACCCGATCCGTTTGAAGTGGCTGAGGCCTTCGAGGTTCCGCTCGAATTCCTGATGGATCCCTCGAATCATCAAACGCGTCGCTTGAAACTGCAGCAAGGAGATCGCGCGTTTTACGCGATGCCCTTTGAGAACCATTTCATTTGGGGCGCGACCGCCGGTATGTTACGCAACTTGTACCGGTTTCTCTGGTCTCAAATCGGCGGTTAGGCGGCGTTGCAGACCGGCCGGCTGTGGCGCGCTACAATCCGCCCATTCAATTTGATGTTGATGCTGTCAATCTCCCTATGGGTTTTCTTTCCCTGATCATCGCGCTGTTGCTGGAACAGGTGCGGCCGTTGCAGGACCAGAACGTCGCATATAACGCCGTGCGGGGCACCGCCCGCGCGCTCGAGCGCAACTTCAACGCCGGGGAGTCGCAGCAGGGCATTCTCGCGTGGCTGATTTTGGTCGTGCCGATTACGCTCGGATGCTGGGCGATGTTTTTGCTACTGGCGCGGATTCATCCTTTTCTCGGTTTGGGATGGGATGTCGTTGTCCTCTATCTGACCCTTGGTTTTCGCCAATTCAGTCACTACTACACGGACATCCAGCTCGCGCTGGCGAGTAACGATGTGGTCCGTGCACGGATGTTGTTATCGGAGTGGAAGCAGCATTTGTCCCCCGGGTTTACGGCAGCCGAGTTGGGCGCTGGAGAAATCTCGCGCATGGCGATCGAAGAAGCGCTCGTGGCATCGCATCGACATGTCTTCGGGGTATTTTTCTGGTTCCTTGTGCTCCCTGGCCCTTCAGGGGCCGTGCTTTATCGATTGACCGATTATCTGGCCCGGGCCTGGAGCCAGCCGAAGAATCTGCAGGGCGAGCCATTCGGGCGATTTGCAGTGCGCGCCTTTTGGCTGATCGACTGGCTACCCGTGCGTCTGACCGCCATCGGATTTGCCATCGTCGGAAATTTCGAGGACGCGATTTTCTCGTGGCGCAATCACGCCACCCAGTGGAGGGACCGTGCACGCGGCGTGATCCTTGCGGCGGGCTCAGGAGCGCTCGGGGTGCGTCTCGGCGATGCCGACAGCTTTCAGGGCGCACCCGCATTCGATCTCGAGACAGCTTTTGAATCGATCCCCGGTATAGAAGCGAGTCCGGCGGCCATGCGTAGCGCTGTCGGACTGGTATGGCGCTCGCTCGTCTTATGGATGATCTTGCTGCTCTTGCTGTCGCTGGCCGGTCTCTTCGGCTAAGGTTCGAGCAAAGGCTTCTGAGGAGGGGCGTGCTGCCTCGCATTGCCAGCACTGGAAAAATTGCCCTTCGATCGATTCGTTGCAGCGCCCGCACCACCAGGGGGCGAGGCGCGGTGAGCTCTGCAGCTCGCGCATGAGTGCTTGGGCCGCGGCCAGATCGCGATCTTTTTGGATCCAGATCTGGGGCCACGCTTGATCGGCCGGAATTTGGCCCAGAGCGCCTCCAATAAAGCGATTGCGGATCTCGCAGGGGATGCCCGCGCTTTCCAGGACGCGTTGCCACAAGGTCGCAAGAAATAAACTGTCCGCACTTACCAGACGTTGCATGGCTTTACCTCGTTGTCCCGCCACGTGCTTCACGCGTGAGCGCTGAAAAGAGATCGTAACGCGCGGGCGAAATCGCACCGTCTTTCAGAGCACGCCTCACAGCGCATCCCGGTTCGACCAAATGAGTGCAATTGTAGAACCGACATTGCCCCAAGTAAGCGCGCAATTCCGGGAAAGCTCGCTCGACCTGGCCCGGGCTCAAATGAGCCAGGCCGAACTCCTGAAATCCGGGAGTGTCGATGATTTGCCCGCTGCCGTCGGGCAGTTCATAGAGTCGCGCGTCGGTGGTGGTGTGTTTGCCGGTCTGCAATGCTTCCGAGATTTCACGCGTCGCGGCGAGCGCGTTTGGCACCAGAAGATTTAAAAGCGATGATTTTCCCATACCGGATTGGCCCATGAACAGACTCGTGTGATGGGCAAGTGCCGGCAAGAGTATCTCGCGGCATTTTTCGGGGTCCCCTTTGACCGAGACCTCGTAGCGCAAGTACCCCAGAGTTCGATATGGATCGAGCCTGGCTTGCGCGTGGGTCAGGAACGCCTTGAGATCGATTTTGTTCAGTACGATGAGAACCGGGATCAGCAGGGCTTCGGCAGCGACCAAGGCACGTTCTAGCAGCTCTGCCGAAAACGAAGGCTCGGTGGCAACCACGATGCAAACCTGAGTCAGGTTTGCGGCCAGAAGCTTGGTGCGAAATGCGTCCGAGCGATAGAGGAGATTGCTGCGCGCAGAAATATCGACCATGGTGCCCTGGCCGCGCGCGACGGTCTCGATCGTGATCCAATCGCCGACAGCGGGGTTCTCTTTCTTTCCTCGCGTAACGCATGCCAACCGGTTTCCGGCTTCGGTTTGGGCGACATAATGCCGGCCATGCGACGCGACGACCTGCGCTCGCTCGTGCTTAGTCAAACCGTGCCGCGACTGCCAAGGTCAAAAATCGCATCGGATTTGGCCGCACAAATGAAATCGTTTTCCGTAATACCGTTGACGGAGTGCGTGTTGAACCGGACGATACAGCGATTGTAGGAGACGGTCAGTTCGGGGTGATGATCTTCGCGGTGGATGAGCCAGGCCAAGGCGTTGACGAAAGCGATGGTCTCGTAGTAATTGGAAAAAGCATAGGCGCGCTCGATTGCTCCGTCTTCCAATATCCATGGAGAAAGCAACGCCAATTGGCCATTGAGCGCTTGCGCGGTCATGGCACTCTTCCCTTCGAGGGGGCGGCAACGTCGACTGAGCAGTTCACTGCGTGGGATCGGATGGGACATGGAAGGCTCTCGTTACACGGGGCTAGCATCAAGACGCTGGATTCTGAGCGCCGCAGGGGGATGGGAATCGTAGAACGCCGAATGCAATGGATCAGGAGTCAGCGTCGACGCGTTGTCTTCATAGAGCTTAACGAGTGCGGCGACCAGATCCGCGGGACGGGTCTGAGCAGCGGCAAAGGCGTCGGCCTCGTACTCGTGTTTACGCGATGCGAGGCTAATGAGAGGTGAGAGCAAAAACGTGAATACCGGCATGACGAAAAAGAACAGCGTCAGTGCCACGGCGTCCCGTGTAGCGAGTGAGGGGTCGACGCCCAATCCTGAAAAGAACCACGGCTCCTGTTTGAGCCAACCCAGGAGTGCAAGCCCGACAAAGCTTGCCGCAAATGACCAGGCAATGCGCTTTAGCACGTGACGCTTCTTGAAATGACCGAGTTCGTGCGCCAACACGGCTTCGATTTCAGGTGCGGAAAGTCGATCCAGCAATGTGTCGAAAAACACGATTCTCTTCGACGCGCCAAAGCCGGTGAAATATGCATTGCCATGGGCCGAACGTTTGCTCCCGTCCATGACGAATACCCCTTTTGTTGCAAACCCACACCGCGCCAAAAGCGCATCGATGCGTGCCCGCAAGGATGAATCCTCGAGCGGCTGGAACTTGTTGAACCACGGCGCGATGAGTGTCGGATAGAGAAGAAGAATGAGTAAACTAAACCCGATCCACACCAGCCACGCATAGACCCACCAAGCCGCTCCCGCCTGGCTCATCAAATAGAGCACCGCGGCCAAAAGCGGCAGGCCCAATAAAAACAGGAGCACAAGGCCCTTCAGCAGGTCGGCCACAAAAAGAGCGATGCTCATGCGATTAAAGCCAAAGCGCACCTCCAACACGAACTGCCGATATACGGAAAATGGGAGATCGACCAAGGCTGAAATGAGGCCGACCGCGCACACCAGGGCGATTCCACGTATCAGGTTCGGGATACTCGTACCCGACAACAGGGTATTGAGGCCCTGATCCAGGGCCTGGATGCCGCCAAGCAGGGTGAGCCCCACGAGAAGCACCGCTTCGGCCAGGATCTCGATGCTGGCCAGTCGCGTGCGCGCAACCGTATAATCGGCCGCCTTCTGATGTGCGCTTAGCGACACGACCGTGGCAAAGCGCTCTGGGACCGCGTTTCGATGTGCCAGAACGTGTTGAATCTGCCGGCGCGCGAGCCAGAACTTGACCAGTACGGATGCCACCAGAGCTGCGATAAAGAGAATCGTGAACATGTGAGAAAATCCATTCATTGTTGCTTGTTCCCTAGCATACCCCCCCGCCTTCGAAAGCGGCTTTCTTTGCTCGGTTCGCTCTGGCGTGACCGTCTCGATGTCCCCATTATTGAGTTCTCAAAATTATGTCACAAGACGAAGCCAGCACGACGCGTAAAGAGGAAGTTGCCCGTAGCGCGTCGCGACCCGACGAGAGCCGCCTGATATGGGTCGATATGGAAATGACCGGTCTTGACCCCGACCGGGATCGGGTCATCGAAGTCGCGCTCGTCGTGACCGACGGGGATCTGGAACTCGTCGCCCAGGCGCCGGTTCTTGTCATTCACCAGTCCAATGAAGTACTCGAGGGGATGGACGCGTGGAACCGGGGTACGCACGCTCGTTCGGGATTGATCGAGAAGGTTCGCGCTTCGACTTTATCTGAAAGCCAAGCGGAAACAATGCTGCTCGAGTTCGTAAAGCAGTATGTGCCGCGCTCCAAGTCACCGATGTGCGGCAATTCGATCTGCCAGGATCGTCGCTTCATGGCGCGACACATGGCCACCCTTGAGGCCCACTTTCATTATCGGAATTTGGACGTCAGCACGCTCAAGGAACTGTGTAAACGTTGGCGGCCGGAGATTGCCACGGGATTCAAGAAACATCAGCGTCATGAAGCACTCGCCGATATCTTCGAGTCGATTCACGAGTTGAAGTACTACCGTGAGTTCTTCCTGAAAACCTAGGGGATGGAAAGTCCTCGGCGTGGCGTGCCGGTACGGATTAGCGCTTGTCCAGATATGCGCCGCAGGTGAACCAATAGAGCGGTTGCAGCCAGCGCAAGACTTAGCGCTGCGGCGAGCCACAGACCTTGCGCGCCAAGGGGCCTGCCGCCGATCACCGGATAGAATGCCAACCAATAGCCGCCGCCCAATCCGACTCCCCACAGGGAGACGGTGTAGATCAGCATGGGTGCAATCGCATGCTTATAGGCACGCAACGAATAGCCCGCGACGCTTTGCAATGCATCAAATACATGAAAAATAATGAGGTAACCGATGAGATTTAATGCGATGCGCGCGACGTTCGGCTCGCTCGTATAGAGTCCGACGATCTGCCGTTTGAAGAAAAACAGCGATGCCGAGAGGCACACTGCGATGGATAGCGCCAAACCCAAGCCGGTCTTGATGACCTGGCGCGCGCTGACCGCATCGCCGGCGCCGAGAAACTGGGCGGCCAGCGTTCCGATCGCCACGGATAGCGAAAACGGCACGCCGTAGCAGAGCGCGGCCAGATTGGCAGTGATTTGATGGCCACCGGTGACATTGGCTCCGAGTCTCGCCACCAGGAGTGCCATGAACGTAAACGACGTCACCTCGACGATATAGGACAGTCCGGTCGGTACGCCCAGACGCGCAAGTTCCCGGAGAGGGATTAATTGGGGCCACGCGAACCGGATCGAATAACGGCGATAGAACCGGTCGGACAAGATCACCCAGAATCCCAGCACGCAAGAACACCACATGACGATGGCCGTCGCCACGGCGCAACCCGGCGCGCCCAATGCCGGCAGACCGAATTTGCCGTAAATAAAAATGTAGTTCAGGGGCAGCTTGACCGCAAGTGCTACGAGGTTGATTCCCATGACAATCTTCGGACGCGAGACCGCGGTATTGAATGCATAGACCGTTCGAAATAAAAGCGCTGCCGGCAACGCGAACACCAGGGCGCGCAGATAGAGTGCAACCTGATCATGTATCGCGGGGGTGACGTGGCTCATCACGAGCCACGCGTCGGGAAAGCTCATCGCGGCGCCGCCCGCGAGGGTCAAAAGCAACGCGAGCCAAAGGCCCTGCACAAAGCTCTTGCCGATTTCGTCAGTGCGTCCCGCACCCAAATGCTGGGCGATGATCGGGTTCAATGCCGTGACGACCCCGACGAGTCCGACCAGGACACTGGCGTAGACAGAACTTCCAAGTGCCATGGCCGCGAGGTCGTCGGCCGACGCATGGCCAGTCATGATGGTATCGATGACACCGAACGCCATGACCGCCCATTGACCCACCAGGACCGGCCACGCAAGATGCAGGATGCGGTGAACGAGGCCCGGGTTCGCGCTACCGGGCATCCGAGTTTTTGCCCTTCTCTTTGATGCGCCGAAACATTCGATACCGCTCATCGCGGTCCGACACACGCCGGCCTTCCCAAAATACTTGCCAGCGACCCGGTGGCAAATGTTCGACCCGGGGGTCACGCGCGAGGTCTTGACGTAAAAGGTAAGGACAATCTTCCTCTTGTTGAACGCCGTCGAATCCGATACGGGCGAAATGCACGTGGGCGAAATACGCGAACGAAGCGCGCTGCGCGATTCCAAGCTCGTCCGCGTAGACACAGGCCCGCCCTTGGCTGGCTGCGCGGGGCATGGCCTGGGCCAATTTCATTGCGACATCGCGGTAGGTGCGGCTGTAGTTGATGTCATCGAGCCAGAGCGTCATGGCAAGGCCCCAGCACAAAGTCACTCCGCCGCTGGCCAAAACGACGCTGCGCCAAAGCACTTTCGGATGCGTCACGATGCGCCAGCGCACGAGCGACACCCAGGCAGCACTCAACGCGAGCGCGAAGAGAAAAGGCAACCAGTGGAATTTGGGAGAAAATCCAGGCACCAAGCGAGCCATCGTGTGCTCGTAGGTTGCTGGAAATCCCGTCATGCGTGTGACCCAGCTCAACCACAATCCGATGGCGATGAGCGAATAAATCAAAAGGCTGAACCAGTCGATGGCGTTGGCGGCTCCTCGTTTGAGTGTCGGCAGTCCGAACCCCGCTAACATCACCACACCGGGAAGCAGCATTAATACCAGGCCATCATCGTTGTTGGAGGTCGATAGCAGGACTGCGATCATCGCCAAGAGATAACCGACCGGCAAAATCACGTGCGCGGCGAATGCCGCCCGGCGCCAGCTCCAGCAGGCCCAGATGGCAATCGGCCAGCCCGGCAACGTGAACCAGGCGAGATTTCGCGCATACTTGCGCACGGCAGTCATGTCGATGCCGTCGCCATAGGCGGTCCAAAAGTCGCGCCGTGCCTGAAAGTAGGCTTGCGCTTCGCTATTGTCGAAGTGATGTGCTGCCAACGGCCAAATGGCGAGCAACGCAAGCGCCAACGGAACGGTGACGAGAATAAAGGGCAGCCGCGCTGCGCGCATGTCCGGGTGCAGGGCCACAAGCAGTATCCAAAGCACCAAGAGCGTGACCGCCGGATAGGGCCCGCCAGTGAGTACGATGCCGGCCAGCCCTAAAGCCATGCAGACCGCGCCAGCGTACGGGCGATCGAGGCTGCGCGCCATCGCATACAGCGTGAAGGTCAGCATGGCCAATAGCGCCACATCCGATGAACTTTCGTGCGCGTGCGCTGCGAGCCCAAGCGTACCCAGAAGGATCAGGAGGGCGCCATCCGCGAGGGTTCGGCCGTAGTCGCGTGGCTCGGGGTGGCCGCCAAAGGCCAAGGCCAATGGCTGCGCCGCGGGGCGGCGCCCGAGAAGATAAGTGCCGTACCAAAGAGACGTGGCCGTGATGAGAACAAACAGGATAGTGCCGATGCGGGCGGCCATCGGTGCTTCCAGCAGATGAAGGGGCGAACCGGAAAATGTCCGGATGCAAAGGGCGCCAATCCAGTAGGCGAGCGGGCCGCTATCAAATATCGGCGCCCCGGCGACATTCGGGATGAGCCAGTTATGGACCCCCCCTTGCGCCATGGTCCACATGACGCCAAAGCCGGTCGCATCCTCGGCCTTCCAGGGGTCGCGGCCGACCAAGCCTGGCATCGTATAGAGCAGGCACATGAGAAACAGCGCCCAGCGCGGCAACTTCAGTGTCGCCAGAGCGGTCAGGCGTGCCGGTGAAGAGCGAGGCAAGTCCATGGCGGGGCGTCTGACGTGGCGTGTTGAGCCAAAATAAAAAAGGCAGCCGAAGCTGCCCGCTGATTTTTTGCGCGGCCTAGTCGCAGCGCACCGGGTTACTTCAGGATGCAGCCTTGCCGGAACGGTTGCCGAACTTCTGGCGGAATTTCTCGACACGACCGGCGGTATCCACGATCTTGTGCTTGCCCGTATAGAACGGGTGCGATTCCGAACTGACTTCCAATTTCACGAGTGGATAGTCCTTGCCCTCGAATTTGATCGTCTCTTTGGATTGCACGGTCGAACGCGTGACAAACTTGAAATCGTTGGAGATGTCGAGAAAGACGACATCGTGGTATTCCGGGTGTATGCCCTGTTTCATGGTGATCCTCTTCGCCGGTCCGACAGCCAACCCGCTGCGGGCGAGCCACTTGTCTGTTTTTTGATAAGTCTTTGATTATGCCAGAAGATTGACGTTTCCGCCACAATTGGAGTGGACTGCCGCTCCGATCGATTCGAGTCTGCTGACCGAACGCGACAAGCCGCGATTTGACGCGAGCGCACTAGCCGCCACGTCGCATCATGTCGAAGAATTCCGCGTTGTTCTTGGTCTGCTTTAGTTTATCCAGGATGAATTCCATCGCCTCGATCTCGTCCATGGCATAAATGAGCTTGCGCAGGATCCATACTTTTTGCAGGATGTCCGGCTTGATCAGCAATTCTTCCCGACGGGTACCGGATTTGTTCAGGTTGATCGAGGGATACACGCGTTTTTCCGCCAAGCGACGCTCGAGGTGCACTTCCATATTGCCGGTGCCCTTGAATTCCTCGTAAATGACGTCATCCATGCGCGAGCCGGTTTCGATCAAAGCCGTGGCGATGATGGTGAGGGATCCGCCCTCCTCGATATTGCGGGCTGCACCGAAAAAGCGCTTAGGCCGCTGCAGCGCGTTGGCGTCGACGCCGCCCGTTAGCACCTTGCCCGAGGCGGGCACCACGGTGTTGTAGGCGCGCCCAAGACGCGTAATCGAGTCCAGAAGGATCACGACATCTTTTTTCATTTCCACAAGGCGTTTGGCCTTTTCAATCACCATTTCGGCGACTTGGACGTGGCGTGTCGCCGGCTCATCGAAGGTCGACGCGACGACTTCCCCTTTGACCGAACGCTGCATCTCGGTGACTTCCTCGGGACGCTCGTCAATCAGCAGCACGATGAGCACGACCTCCGGATGATTGGTCGCGATCGCATGCGCGATATGTTGCATCATGACGGTCTTGCCGCTTTTGGGCGAGGCCACCAGCAGTCCGCGCTGACCTTTGCCGATTGGGGCGATCATGTCGATGATGCGTCCGGTGATATTCTCGTCGCCTCGCATGTCACGCTCGAGAAGCAGCGGCACGTTCGGAAACAGGGGGGTCAGATTCTCGAACATGATCTTGTGCTTGGAGGCCTCCGGCGGTGAGCCGTTGACCTGATCGACCTTGACCAGTGCGAAGTAGCGTTCACCATCCTTGGGGGTGCGCACCTCGCCTTCGATCGAATCACCGGTATGGAGGTTGAAGCGTCGGATCTGTGATGGACTGATGTAGATATCGTCGGTCGACGCCAGGTAGCTCGACTCGGGGGAGCGCAAAAATCCGAAACCATCAGGCAGCACTTCGAGGCAGCCATCACCGTAGATGGGTTCGCCGGTACGCGCCCGCTTTTTGAGGATGGCAAACATCAACTCCTGTTTGCGCATGCGATTCGCGTTCTCGATTTCGAGGCCATTGGCCATCTCGAGCAGTGCTGAGACGTGGAGTGCTTTGAGTTCAGATAGGTACATGAGGGGTCCCTGGTCGGGTCACTGCTGGAAGGAATGTTTCGGGGGAATGGCGCTAGCCGGGGAAGTGGGTAGCGGCGATGTGAGGGTTAAGGGTGCCACGTGGTGGCAATACACGGTCGAGACCACGGTGGACGGTGGCCTCGACCCTAGGGTTACAGATTGCTATCGATAAATGCAGTCAGTTGGGATTTCGACAGCGCTCCAACTTTCGTGCCGACGATTGCGCCGTTTTTAAACAGCATGAGGGTTGGAATACCGCGAATGCCGTATTTGGCCGGGATTGACTGATTTTCGTCCACATTAAGCTTGGCGATCGTGAGTTTGCCGGAATAGTCTTTGGAGACTTCGGCGAGAATGGGCGCAATCATCTTGCACGGGCCGCACCATTCGGCCCAATAATCGACGAGCACCGGCGCGTCGGATTTCAGCACGTCGCTCTCAAAGGTGGCGTCCGTGACATATTTGATGGAATCACTCATGCAGTGACCTCTTTGGGGGGTTGGAACAGGGGGACCAGCCGTGCGAAACGACGTCCGGGCAACGCCGGTCGCGTGTTGCAGCAGCACTGTACGAATGCTCGTCGCCAAATCCAGCAACGCGTCTCGTCAGCATTACGGCTTCTGAAGCCAAATGATGGCACAAATCGCGAATACAAGTGCAAACGGACCGCTAAAATCGCATCGTGCATGGGGATCGTGCCCGGCCAATTCACAGGAACATAGCGTTTTTACAACATTCCATGACGATAGCGGATCCTCCAAGCCCGGTTAGCCTTTCCGGCATGACGCAGCGCCAGGTGGCATTCGGCCCGGCCTTTTGGAGCGACATTGCCGCCATCGTATTGGATCGGCCTGCGGTCGAGTCCTGGGTGGTTTTGACGCCCGGAGCTGAGCAGGGCATCCTCCTGCGTGAGGCTTTGGCGGCGCGTCTGCGTATGGCAGGGCACGCTGCATTACGCCTGCCGCGCATCGTTGTACTGAGCGATTGGATACTGTCGGAGCGCATTCCCGGCGACCCGGCCCGTTCACCAGCAGCGAGACGCATCGAACTGTACCAGGCTCTGGAGGCGACGGAGTGGCTGGCGCGGCACCTGGCCGCCGGCAGCGCTCGCCTTTGGGCGTTGTCGCGCCAGCTTCTCGCCCTGTGCGACCAACTCACTCTCGGGCTCGTACATTCTTCGCGCGAGACCGACTACGGTCCGATCGAGGCGCGCATCTTGGGGGCCTTGCACACGGCTTATCCAGAACTCGCATGGTCGTCGCTGTCGCACGAGGCTCAACTGGTTTTGGGTATCTGGCGCGCCACTCTATCGCGTCAGGATGGTGCAGCAATTCTGCTGCGGGGTATGGAGCAAGTCGCCGAGCGCGCGCATGCACCACTTTTGGCGATTCTGGCCCAACCCCCCAAACCTTATGAGGACGCCTTTTTTGTGCGCTACGCAAGGCGCGCCCCGGTCGAGCGTGTCTGTGTCGACATCCGGCGCTCGTTGTCCTTGTTCTTCCCACTCGCGGCAGCGTGGCCGGAACTCGTGCGGACCGAGGAGCGCGCACCACCTGCAAATCTCCTGACGCGCGCGCGGTCGCGCACCGATGCAGCAAAACCCTTGGAGCATTTCACAATGGTGGGTGCCAAGAGCCTGGAAGAAGAAGCCGTCTGCGCAGCGCAAATGGTATTGGATTGGCTCGCACAAGGATGCAGGCGCATTGGGCTGATCGCACTCGACCGGCTCGTCGTCCGGCGAGTCAGAGCCCTGTTGGAGCGAGCTGAAGTGATCGTCGAGGATGAAGCGGGATGGAAGTATTCCACGACAACTGCGGCGGGTGCGCTCATGCGCTGGCTCGAAATCGTCGACCTCGATCCGTCCCACTGCGAGGCCCGTGTCATTCTTGATTGGATCAAGTCTCCGTACGCTTGGAGTGCCGTGGTCGATAAGGAAGCCGTCGCAGCCGAGCTTGAACTCTCAATTCGCCGTCACAACGTGGTACATGGCTGGTCCCAGATCGAGGCCGCGATCGCAAGCGAATATCAGGTACTGTTGCGGCCGTCCGCAGACAAGACTCCACAAGCGTACTTGGCGCAAGTCGCGCGTGCCGGGCATCTTCAGAGCGCGGCCACGCAGATCGCGCAATTGCGTCGTCTGGCGATACCGCTACGCGGCCGACGGTCCCTCGGGGACCATTTTGCGTGGCTCGACCAAGTATTAGAGGAAACCGGAATGGCGGTTTCCTTATCAAAGGACGGGGTGGGGCGCGCGATGTTGCGATTGCTCGCCGAGACCGCCGCACAAGCCAAAGAAGGCCCTGTCGGGGGCCGTTTTGGTTACGCCGAATGGCGCGATTTCGTTTCGGACGTGCTGGAGGGCTCGACTTTTCGCGATCAAGCCGTCACGAGCCCGGTCGTCGCAACTTCGCTACAGGCGGCAGCATTACGTGCCTTTGATGGCATCCTGATTCTCGGCGCCGATGCGGCCCACCTGCCTTCCAGTGCCGAAGATTCGCTCTTTCTGACGCCAGCCCTGCGGGCGCAACTCGGATTGGAGGATCTGGTCACGGTACAGCGCCAAGAGCTGACCCAGCTGGCTCTACTCATCGCCGCGACGCCTCGCGTCTTATGTACTTGGCAGACTCATCGCACGGGGGAAGCGCGCTCATTGGCACCCGCTTTGGAACGTCTGTCAATGCTGCACAAGATGGCCTTCGGCGATGATCTGAAACGAACGTTCGAATGGGCAATCCGATTGGCGCCCATGACACCCCAATATCTTCCTCGGCCGAGCGCTCCGGAGCTCCTACCTATGCAGGTGAGCGCAAGTGCCTACAATGTTTTGACGAGCTGTCCTTATCGATATTTCGTGCGCCACATGCTTGGCCTGATCCCGCTCGAGGCGACCAGTGAGGATGCGGACAAGCGCGACTATGGCGAACTCGTGCACCGAATTCTCGAGCGGTACCATCGCGACGCCCGCATGCCCCAGAGCAGAGCGGATGAGATTCAGCGATTGCGCCGGGTCAGTGCGGAAATATTCGACCAGGAGGTGGGCGAGAACGCCGCGTTTTTCGGCTATCGCCAGCGCTGGGACGGACTGGTCGAATCGTACGTCGACTGGTGGCTCGAATGGTCAGGCCAGGGTTGGCAATTTAGCGCGGCCGAATTGGCCACTCATCGTTTGCTCACCTTAGCGGAGAATCCTCCGTTGACCCTGGTAGGGCGCCTCGATCGCGTTGACGTGCAGCCCGATCGAATCGCGATCGTCGATTACAAGGCACGTTCAAGAGAGTCGCTTCGGCGCGCTTTGAAAGAACCGGGTGAAGACGTTCAGCTTCCCTTTTACCGACTGTTGCTCAGCGCGGTACCTCAAACGTTCGCGTTCTATCTCAGTGTGGATCGAAACAAGGTCGAGGCGATCGGTCCGTCAGTGGATCTCGATGCGTTGTCCGTTGCACTGGGGGCGCGCCTCGGGAACGATTTCGATCGTCTGCGTTCAGGCGCAGTCTTGCCGGCTCATGGGGCAGATAGCGTGTGTATCCACTGTGATGCGCGCGGACTTTGCCGAAAAGGTCAATGGAGTGAAACGCGCACAGCAGAGGATGCCGAATCTCAACCGGTTTTACAGGTACCCGTTCCATGATCCACGCGGAGAAAGCTGGGGCTGCCTACTGGGTCGATGGGCAACCAGTCGGGCGCGAAGCCTTCGATCGCAGCGCTCTGGACCCTTTCCAGAGCGTCATCATCCAGGCATGTGCGGGTAGCGGCAAAACGTGGCTGTTGGTCGCGCGATTGTTACGTATTCTCCTGGCAGGCGCCAAGCCTTCAGAGATCCTCGCCATAACCTTTACCCGTAAGGCTGCAGGCGAGGTCAAGGCGCGTCTGGTCGAACTTCTCGAGGAATTGGCTGCCGCGCCCGATGAACGTGCGCTTGAGATTCTGGGCGCACGCGGCTTGAGTTTGGATGAAGCCTGCGCGGCGCTTCCCCGCGCAAGGGATCTTTTGGAGCAGGTGCTTGATGCACCCGTGGCAATCGCGATCGAAACGTTCCATGGATGGTTCGCCAGGATCGTACGCAGTGCGCCGCTGGCCGCAGGGGTGACCCCTAGCTTTGTGTTGACCGAGCGCGTCGGTTCTCTGATCGCTCAGGCCCGGCAAATGTTTTTCGCTCGCCTCGATCGCGACGAAACTGTGCGCGGGGCCTACCTGGACCTGTTGCATCGCGTGGGAGAAGACGCGGCGTGGAAACTGATTCGCGCCATGCATGCACGTCGCAACGACTGGTTAAGCGTGGTCGGTACTTGGGGAACGGAAGGTGCTTTGGCCCGTCTGGCGAATGATCTGGGGATCGATCCCAACGCCGAAGACAGTCGTGTACAACTGATCAAGAACACAGATTTCGTCACCCGGATGGTGCAGGTGGCGGAACTCCTGGAACGCGCCAGCCCGAGTGAACGGAAGAGGGCGCAGGCGGCCTTGACGGCACTCGAGATTCTGAAAGAGAGATTCGACGATGCATCCTTCGACCAGATGGTGCGTCTGGTACGTCAGCGCGATCCGCCCACTGCGCGGGCCCCGACCCGGGCAGCTCAGGCGGTCGCCAAGGAACTTTGGGGGCCTAACGGTGGCGACCAATTGCTGCAAACCATCGCAGGGCTCTCAGACGAACTTACATACGCCATCGAGCGCGGGATCGATCGCGACGCGTACCTATTGAATCGTTCGAGCTGGCAGTGCGCCCATGCCTTCCTGGAGATTTATAGCGAAATCAAGCGTCAACAGGCGACGTTAGATTTCGATGACCTCGAATGGCTTGCTGCGACGTTGTCACAAGACGCTGCAAGCGCCGGGTATATTCAGACGCGGTTGGATGCGCGCTACAAACATGTGTTGGTGGACGAGTTTCAGGACACGAACCCGCTCCAATGGGAGACACTGAAGAGCTGGCTCGAAGCTTATGGCGATCAGGCACAAAAGCCGAGCGTCTTTCTCGTGGGCGATGCGGCGCAGTCCATTTATCGCTTCAGGCGTGCCGAATCCCGCCTCTTTGCTCAGGCGGAAGGGTTTTTGCGGTCGACCTTCGAAGCGCGGGTATTGCGCACCAATGAGACACGTCGCTGCGCGCCTGCAATCGTGCGTGTCTTAAACGCGTCCCTCGCAGACCCCTCGTACCGGGGTTTTCAACAGCACTACACACACAGCCAGCTTCGTGGCGACGTCTGGTGTCTTGAAGCGTTTGCGCCGGACTCTGAAGCAAGTACGTCGGCGTCGTTGCAATTGCGTGACGCGCTGACGACGCCGCTGACAGAGCCCGATGCGAATCGTCACGACATGGAGGCCGAGGCGGTGGCTAGGGCAATCCAAGGATTGGTGGGTCAACACGACGTCCAGGCGAATGAGCCAGGAGCGCGCGGGCATCGCCCGGCCTCGTGGCGCGATGTTCTCGTGTTGGTCCGAAAACGCGCGCCCATGATTCATTTTGAACGTGCCTTTCGCGCCCACCACATTCCTTACGTGAGTGACCGCAGCGGTGGCTTGCTACAAACTCTTGAAGCGCTGGATTTGGGTGCCCTTCTCAGGTTCCTCGTGATTCCATTCTCCGACTTGCTTTTGGCGCACGTCTTGCGTACCCCGATTTTTCGCTTTGGGGAAGAGGAATTGGTTCGGCTAGCGCAGGCCGATACCCTGGGTACCACCTGGTGGCAACGCCTGCGCGCGCTCAATTCGATGCCCCCTTTTGATCGGGCGTGGCAAACCCTTTCCCGCTGGGTCATTCTGGCGGGCCGGCTTCCGGTACATGACCTGCTTGACCGGATTTATCACGAGGGCCGCGTCATCGAGTGTTATGTCGCTTGCGCCCCGATGGGCGCGATATCGGGTCTTAGATCCCAGGTACGCTCCAATCTTCTGGCGTACATGGAACTGGCCTTGGCGCTCGACAGCGGCCGATATCCAAGCCTGCCGCGCTTCATCGAGCAGATGGAGACCCTGGCAGAGTCGTCCGAACAAGAGGCTCCCGACGAAGGGATCACGGACTTCGGCGATACGGTCAGGATCATGACCATCCACGGCGCCAAAGGACTCGAAGCCCCAATCGTCATGCTCACAGACACCTTAGGCTTGCGAAGCCCCACGGATCCGAATGGGGTTCTGATCGACTGGGCGCCTGGGCAATCTGCCCCGCGTCATTTCTCGGTATTTGGGCGCGGCGCGACGCGCGGCACCTCGCGGCGCCGATGGTTCGATCAGGAAGAGGATCTGGCGCTTCAAGAAGACTGGAACCTACTTTACGTCGCAGCAACGCGTGCCAAGCAGGTCCTGATCTTGAGCGGCGTGAGATCGACGCGCAAGAGCAGCGAGAACACCTGGTACGAGCGGTTTATGCGAGGCGGTGCGAGCTTGTTGGAGATGCCGAGGCGAGAGCAGGAGCAATTGCCGACGGGCTTGTCGCTTCCGACGACCGGAATTGTTGGAGCGCCTGATGCTTGCGTGCCCGATTTCCAGCCCAAGGTATATCCGATCGGGGCGCGTGTGCAGATCGACGATGAGGATGGCGACGCGTCAGGCAACGCACGGCGGCGCGGAATCGCTTTGCATCGCGTGCTCGAGATGGTTGCGGATGCCCCAGCCGATATGCGAACCGCCGAGGCATGGGCTCGTGCCGCCGGTCTCGACGAGGACGCGGCGCGGGAAGTCGTCGCAGTAGCCACGCGTATCCTCAATGCACCGCACCTGTCGCGTTTTTTTGATTCCCGCCAGTTCCAGCGTGCCGCTACGGAAGTGGAATTCCTCTTACCGAGTGGTCAGCTCATACGTCTCGATCGCGTCGTCGAGTTCGAAGAGGAAATATGGGTGCTCGACTATAAATCGCAGGCGAGCACCGCGGGCGCCGAGGCGCATCGTGCCCAGCTTGCGTGTTACGTATCTGCTGTAGGGGCCGGCGAAACTTCGCGGCGCGTACGCGGAGGGGTCGTTTTCTCAGACGCGGTTCTGGTCGAAATCTGAGCGCCGCGCCTTGGATGACAGGACGCTTGGGGTAGAATTGAACTTGGCGGGCCCCCTCGCATTGCGGCGTGGCAAACCTGGTCAGGTCGGGAACGAAGCAGCCATAGTCACATCCCGTAAGTGCCGAGGTCCCGGCTCGCCTTTCGATCACCGGGCAGGATAGTCAAGGCGGTGACCGACGTGGTAGCGGTAGCGCCTTTGCCGGCGCATTTCGCTGGAATCAGGGCCCCATTTCCGGAGCAATTTTCCCGATATGTCCTACCAAGTCCTTGCGCGCAAGTGGCGACCGAAGAATTTCGAGACGCTCGTGGGACAAGAGCATGTGGTGCGAGCCTTGACCCATGCCCTCGAGCAAAAGCGCTTGCATCACGCGTATTTGTTTACCGGTACGCGTGGCGTGGGCAAGACGACGCTCTCGCGTATTCTTGCCAAGGCGCTCAATTGCGTCGGTCCCAACGGGGACGGCGATGTGACCGCACACCCTTGCGGCGTTTGCCAACCCTGTCTCGAAATTGACGCGGGTCGCTTCGTCGACTACATCGAAATGGATGCGGCATCCAACCGGGGCGTCGAAGAAATGGCGCAACTGCTCGAACAGGCGGCCTACGCGCCGTCATACGCGCGTTTCAAGGTCTACATGATCGATGAAGTACACATGCTTTCGACCCACGCCTTCAACGCGATGCTCAAGACTTTGGAAGAGCCTCCCGATTATGTCAAATTCATTCTTGCCACGACCGATCCTCAAAAAGTCCCGTTGACGGTTCTCTCACGCTGCCTTCAGTTCAACCTGAAGCAGATGCCTGCATCTCAGATCTCAGGGCATCTGGCCGAGGTTTTGGGCCAGGAGAACATCACTTTCGAAGCCAGTGCGCTCGGGCTCGTCGCGCGGGCTGCCCAAGGCAGCATGCGCGATGCGCTCTCGATTGCCGATCAAGCCATCGCCTTTTGCGCCGGCGATATTACCGAACAGGCCGTGCGCAACATGCTCGGCGCACTCGACCAGACCTACTTGGTTCGAATTCTTGATGCGCTTGCGGGGGGTGACGGCGCGGCTCTGTTAGGGATTGTCGACGAGATCGCCGCGCGCAGCCTTTCGTACGGGATAGCCCTGCAGGATCTGGGAAGTCTATTGCATCACATCGCCTTGGCGCAAAGTGTTCCAGCGGCGGTCTCCGAAGACTGGCCTGAAGTCACCGCTGTGATGCGCTTGGCGCAAATGTTTAGCCCGGAAGAGGTGCAGCTCTACTACGAAATTATCACCCGCGGCCGCGGTGACCTGTCGTTGGCGCCCGACGAATACGCGGGTTTTTCGATGACGCTGTTACGCATGCTGGCGTTTCGGCCGACGGCAGACAGCGCGGCTGATCTGGCCGAGCCATTGCGCGACGCGCCCAATCCGGTACCGCGGCGCACGTCGCTCGAGCGCGCGGATCAACGGACGCCTCTAACGGACCCAAAAAGTAAAGATATCCTTTCGGGAACGGCAGTAGCACGCCCTTCCGAGCCGGCTGCGGCCGTTACTTCGGCTGGCGAACCTGCTTGGGCAGAAATCAAAGAGGGCCCGGGATCTGCAGTTGGGCGGCTACCTTTTGACGGTGATTGGTTGGCGCTCGCGACACGTTTGAAAGTGACCGGGCTCACGCGTCAGCTTCTGCAACAGTCCGAACTCATCGGCGTCGAAGGGGCCACCATTCGACTGCGTGTGCCCATGAAAAACCTACTCGATGCAGGTACGCTTGAAAAACTAAAGCTCGCGCTCTCAGAGCACTTTGGGTGCACCGTGATGTTGAGTGCACAAGTCGGTCCGGTGCAGGGCATCACCGTGGCGGCGGTCGAACAGAGTGCTCGGGCCCAACGCCAAGCGTCTGCCGTCGACGCGATCGAGTCCGATCCGTTCGTTAAGGCGCTCGTGAAAGATTTCGGGGCGACCGTCGTTCCAGGTTCGATCAAGCCCACCCCGTGAGGGCATGCCGCCCTTCGATTCCACACAGGAGTACTCAATTATGATGAAGGGTCAGTTGGCTGGGCTCATGAAGCAGGCCCAGCAAATGCAGGAGAACATGAAAAAGATCCAGGATTCCTTGGCCCAGATCGAAGTCGAAGGACAAGCGGGCGCGGGATTGGTGAAGATTGTCATGACCTGCAAAAACGATGTGAGGCGCGTGACGATCGATCCTTCCCTGTTGGCAGACGACAAGGACATGCTGGAAGACTTGATTGCGGCGGCTTTCAACGACGCGGTGCGTAAGGCAGAGGCAGCCGCCGCTGAAAAAATGGCCGGCGCGACAGCGGGCATGCCCTTGCCGCCAGGCTTTAAGCTTCCCTTCTAGACGGATAACCGCGGCCCGTTATCTGGCTAGGCGGTCATGCTGTTCTGGAACACGAGCCCCGCATGCTCGCGCAAGGCGTGGAACTGGATATGTGGCCACTCGTTTTGCGCAACCTTGAGTTCGGAGCTGTGCGAGGCGAGATAGGTCGCGGCGCCGACCGCATCGTAGGCAATGCGGGCCGGATAAAATTCGATGAATCGCTTGAGCTCACGCTCATCATCCGACGTAATCCACCGAGCCAACGTGTGGCGCGTGGACATCATGCGTGCGGCGACGCCGTATTCGTGCTCGAGCCGATGTGCAACGACTTCGAATTGCAGGGGGCCAACCGCCCCAAGTAAGAGCGCACCTCCGACATGGGGCCGAAAAACCTGGATGGCCCCTTCCTCGCCGAGCTGGGTGAGCCCATGCTTTAGCTGTTTGCCCCGCAGAGGGTCGGCGACTTCAACAGCCTTGAACATCTCGGGTGCGAAAAAGGGTAAACCGGTGAATTGCAGCGGTTCCCCCTCGGTCAGGGTGTCGCCCAACTGTAGCGTCCCATGATTCGGAATGCCGATGATGTCGCCCGCGTATGCCTGATCGGCGAGTTCGCGCCGCTGCGACAGGAAAGTTACGACTGTATTGGGTTTCATTGTTTTCCCCGATCGCACCACCTGTAGGCTCATGCCGCGCGTAAACCGACCCGTACACACCCGCACGAACGCAATGCGGTCACGATGGGCGGGGTCCATGTTGGCTTGGATCTTGAAGACTACCCCGGCAAACTTCGACTCGTCGGCATCGACCATGCGTTGGATTGCCTGACGTCCTTTGGGTGCAGGCGCTAGATCGACCACCGCGTCGAGGACTTCTTGTACGCCAAAATTATTGATGGCCGAGCCGAAAAAAACCGGAGTTTGTCGGGCCGCCAGAAACTCGGTTCGATCGAATCCGACCTGGGCCTGGGCCACCAGAAGGATTTCTTCGCGTGCCTTTTTGAAGGGCTCTGCGAAACGCGCTTCGATTTCGGGGTTCGACAGGCCCTCAAGCACTTCCTGTTTTGCGTCGGCTCGATTTGCTCCCGGTCGAAAAACGCGCATGCTGTCGGTGGTGATATCAAAGACCCCGCCGAACGACTTGCCCATGCCTATGGGCCAGCTAAATGGCACCGGGGTCATACCGAGCGCGACTTCGAGCTCGTCGAGCAGATCCAATGGTTCGCGGACCTCTCGGTCGAGTTTGTTCACGAAGGTGATGATCGGGGTGCCGCGCGCACGACACACTTCCAGCAGGCGTAATGTCTGCGCTTCGACCCCGTTGGCCGCGTCGATCACCATGAGGGCGGCATCGACTGCGGTGAGAACTCGATAGGTGTCTTCTGAAAAGTCCTGGTGGCCTGGGGTATCCAGAAGATTAATCACGCAGCCCCGGTATTCCATTTGCATGACCGAGCTCGCAACTGAAATGCCCCTCTGTTTTTCGATTTCCATCCAGTCCGAAGTGGCGTGACGCGATGCCTTTCGCGCTTTAACGCTCCCGGCGATTTGAATGGCCCCGGAAAAAAGCAACAACTTTTCGGTCAGCGTGGTTTTCCCGGCGTCAGGATGGGAAATGATGGCAAACGTTCTTCTTCGCCTTATCTGCTCTGCGATTGGATCTTCTGACATCTCAATTCTTTCCCTGTTATGTGCACAGCTATGTCCGCATTCCCCAATGTGCTCATGACCTGTCGCACATCGCCACTTCGCCGTCGCTGGCACCCCTGACGGGACGATCAACAGAACGGACTTTAGCACAAATTCCCTCAAGAGCTATTTATGCGTATTAGAATGCCCTTGAAGGCTATTTTCGTTGACGCATTGCCTGCCAGCATGGTATTTGTTGGTGAAGAGTCCTTTTTCATCGGTGACCCATGACCGCCCGGAACAAGCTGCTGACCGCACCGCCTTATGCCGTAGAACAGACGCTCAAGCGGCTGGGCGCGAACCTGCGCACGGCACGCCTCCGGCGAAACCTGACCATCGATGGGATGGCGGAGAAGATCGGCACCGGACAGCGCGCGGTCGCCGACGCCGAAAAGGGCAAGCCCTCAACGGGCATCGCCGTGTACGCGGCGATGCTGTGGGCGCTCGATCTCATCGACCAGATAGCCGACGTTGCAGCGCCGGAAAAGGACGAGGAAGGCCAGGCCCTTGCATTGTCCCGCGAACGGGCCAGAGCGCGGCCAAAGACACGGCTAGACAATGACTTCTGAAGCTCCAGGCGAGTGCTTCGTCCACATCACGCTGCCCGGGCAAACCGAGCCCGTGACAGCGGGCCGCTTCGCGCTCTCGGTGGACCGCAGGGGCGCTCCGGAAGGACGTTTCGTCTATGGCCGTAGCTACCTTGAGCGCGCGAACGCCGTCGCGCTCGACCCCGTCGAACTGAAACTCTCCCCGCGCACCTACGTAACGGCTGCTCTTCGCGGCGTCTTTCGCGCACTGCGTGATGCCAGCCCGGACTATTGGGGCCGCCGTGTAATTCAGCAACACCTCGGCAAGGCGCAGCCGGGCGAATTGGAATACCTGCTGCACTCGCCGGACGATCGGGCGGGTGCGTTGGGCTTCGGACTCAATCAGACCCCGCCTGCGCCGAAGCGCAGCTTCAACCAGACCCTTGATCTGGCGAAGATGCAGGCCGTCGCCGATGCCATCGTCGCGGATGCGGAACTGCCTGCCGATGCCGCTCACGAGCAGGTCGAGAACCTGATGCTGATCGGGACCTCGATGGGCGGTGCCCGTCCGAAGGCTGTGGTTGAAGACGAAGCCGGGCTGTGGATCGCGAAGTTCAATCGTCCTGACGACACATGGAACAGCTCAAGAGTCGAACACGCCATGCTGACTCTCGCGCGGGCCTGCGGTCTGAACACGGCGGAAAGTCGAGTGGAACCTGTTGCCGGGCGCGATATCCTGCTCGTCAAACGCTTCGACCGCGAGAAAACGCAGGCTGGATACCTGCGGTCCCGCATGATCTCGGCGCTGACGCTCCTGCGCGCGGAAGACACTAACCAGTCGCACGACAAGTGGTCCTATGTGTTGCTGGCCGAAGAGGTTCGGCGCGTCTGTGCTGATCCCGCGCAGAACGCCGCCGAGCTATTTCGCCGCATGTGCTTTAACGCGCTGATCTCGAACATCGACGATCACCCGCGCAACCACGCGCTGATTGCAAAAGACGCGGAGTGGAAGCTTTCCCCTGCCTACGACTTGACCCCGGCAGTTCCGGTCAGTATGGACAGGCGCGATCTGGCGATGGAGTGCGGCGATGCCGGCCGCTTTGCGAACATGGGTAACCTGCTCTCGCAAAGCGCGCGCTTCCTGCTTGACTCGGCCCAGTCCGCCGGGATACTAAGAGCGATGGAAGCGCAGGTGAAGGGTACCTGGTATGCCACTGCCCGCGCGAGCGGCGTTTCAGAGAGGGATTGCGAAAAGATCGCAGGCGCATTCGCCTATCCGGGCTTCCGTCAACAACAAGTGCAACAGGCAAGGGAATAATGCAAGGCGGCGCACGACAAGGCGCAGATGACGGCGTTCCAGGATCAGGGTGTCCCATATGCGGCCCCTTCTGAAGACCTACGTAGAGCAGGGCATGATGCCATTCACAAATTTCCTCTGTCCGCTCGTTCAAAGGGAAGATTGACTGACGTGACGTCCTCGGGCGCGGGAAATTTCTCCCGGACATGCGCGGGCCGGGTATTTGCTTGCGAAAATAACTCCATTTCGGCTGCCGGATGATCTTCGGCCGAACGTTCCGTAGCGTGCGCGGTCGTACTATCTCGCCATCGTGTTTTGTGGCATTCTTTTTTTGAGGTTTGGCTCTCTCGCCTCGATCCAAAGCCCTTTCCCAGCCAGGAGGTATCTCGTGAAAAAATCTGCTGCGACTACGCAAGACTTGAAACGTAAACAGCGCGCGCCGCTTATTACACCAACCGATCTGAAAGGGGCTGCGACCAAGGATATAACCGGCGTCATGAATGCCATACTGGCAGACGTGTTCGCACTTTATTTAAAGACCAAGAACTTCCACTGGCATATGAGCGGACCGCACTTTCGTGACTACCATTTGTTGTTCGACGAGCAGGGCGATCAACTTTTCGCCATGACCGACCCGATTGCTGAACGTATCCGCAAGCTCGGGGGCTCCACGCTCCGGTCCATCGGTCATATCGCTCGCGTCCAACGTGTTGAGGACAACGACGCGGAATACGTCGAACCCGAGGACATGCTCGCCGAGTTATGCGAAGACAGCAAAACGCTGGCTGCGCGTTTGCGCGAAGCCCACGGGGTCTGTGAAGGGCATGAAGATATCGCGACCGCCAGCCTCATCGAAGTATGGATTGACGAGACCGAGCGGCGCACCTGGTTTCTGTTCGAGGCAAGCCGGCGAGCCGATTCGACGGGACACTAAATCGAATGAGGTCGTTCAAGCAACGACCGACCGTGCGTTCTCATCGTCCGCGTCGGAGTCGTCTTGTCAGCGCTTTCCGGATCACGCGGCGTGTTTTTTCACCCACGCAATGTATTTATCCATCCAGTCTTGAAGGAATGGCCTGCTTTCTGTGCCGAGGTTTCCGGCCCCGTCGAAAAACCCTTCCTTCGCCTGGATAAAGACCTCCGGCTGTCCCAGCGTTGGAACGTTCAGATACGCGAGGACATTGCGCAAATGCTGTTGGGCAAGGGCGGTCCCTAGAGCACCGACCGAAATGCCCAATATTCCGGCAGGTTTGCCGAGCCACGCATTCTTCCCGTAGGGGCGTGAGGCATGGTCGATGGCGTTCTTCAGCACCCCTGGAATCGAACGGTTGTATTCGGGCGTAACGAATATAACGCCTCGTGCAGCCGTGATCTCAGCCTTGAGCCGCTTTACGGACTCCGCTTGGTTTGCATCGTCGTCTTGGTTGTAGAGCGGTAAATCACCGATTTCGAGTTGTTTGAAGGAAAATTCCGCGGGCGCGAGTTTTGTCACGCCGTCTGCCAGCTTGCGGTTGAAGGAATCCTTTCGCAGGCTACCGACGATTACGGCAATTTGATATTGACTCATATAAACCTCCTAAGAGCGGCGAATGCATTTCTAGGGTTTTCGGTGCATCCTCCTACATTGGCACGCGGAGAACGCTAACGGAATGCCATCGTGGGCACACTCGGTAATCGACCGAACATCTGCGCTTTCGTTCCTGAGGAGAAGACTGAATCGGCCTTTGGGCCCTCACAGGATACGGACTTGTTTCCAAGGGCGTATAAGACCCGCAGCCAACGACGTTGACCTTAACCGTCGGGTTCGGTGTGGCAAGCCGAAGCGTAATCTCGACACTGCCCGGAAGCGATCCTTGTCGCGCGCGATCCGATCGAGGAAACGTACATCCAATTCAGGCCTTGGCCTCAGGTAGAATCATCGGCTCTCACTCCGCTTTTTCAATGAAACCCTCTTCGTCCCTTGAAACCCTGATCGACGCACTTCGTCATCTGCCCGGAGTGGGGCCGAAGTCGGCCCAACGCATTGCCTATCATTTGTTGCAACACGACCGTCAGGGGGCGGCGCGACTCGGGCAAGCCCTTACTGTGGCGGCAGAGAAGATATGCCATTGCGCCATGTGCAACACATTTAGCGAGACACCCCTTTGCGATACCTGTAGTTCGGATCGACGCGACCGTTCCGTTTTGTGTGTCGTGGAGACGCCTGCCGATCAACTCATGATCGAGCAGACTCTGGCCTATCGAGGCATGTATTTCGTGCTGATGGGACGCTTGTCTCCGCTGGACGGGATTGGCCCGAAGGATATCCATTTGGAGCGGTTGGCGGAACGCGCGGCCGACGTTCTTGTGAAGGAGGTCATACTTGCGACCAATTTCACCAACGAGGGCGAAGCCACTGCGCATTACATCGCAGAAATGCTAAAGGCGCGCGACAACCGACTCAAGGTATCCCGCCTGGCACGGGGCGTACCCGTCGGCGGTGAACTCGAATATGTCGACGCCGGCACGATTGCCCAGGCCGTTATGGATCGGCGCGAGGCATGAGTTATTTTCTCCACTACGATCATCCGGGAATTTCATGAACTATAGAAGACTGGGTCGATCCGGCCTGAAAGTCAGCGAACTTTCTCTGGGTTCGTGGGTGACCTACGGAAATCAGCTCGACAGCCATGCGGCCCGCGAATGTATGGCGGCTGGTGCCGACGCCGGTGTCAATTTTTTCGATAACGCCGAGGTGTACGCCTCCGGCCAATCCGAAACGATCATGGGTGACGTGTTAAGGGAGCTTCGCTGGCCACGCACGAAGTACATCGTTTCGACCAAATTCTTCTGGGGGCTCGAGAAGGGGCCGAACGAACGAAACACATTGAATCGAAAATACCTGCGGCATGCGATGGATGGTTCTTTGCGCCGCTTCGGGCTTGACTACATCGATCTCGTATTTTGTCATCGCCCCGATCCGGACACGCCGATCGAGGAAACGGTGGGTGCGATGCACGACATGGTGCAATCGGGTAAAGCTCTCTACTGGGGCACCTCGGAGTGGAGCGCTGCGGATATTCGCACTGCATGGGAGATCGCGCAACGTCACCACCTGCATAAACCGGTAATGGAGCAACCGGAATATAACCTTTTTCATCGCAAGCGCGTTGAGCGCGAGTACGCCAACCTGTACGAGGACTTGGGGCTGGGCTTGACCACTTGGAGCCCGCTCGCATCCGGTTTGTTGACGGGAAAGTATCGTCATGGCGTGCCCGAGGGAACGCGCGCCTCGTTGGCGAACTACGGCTTCATCCGCGATCGAGTGTCTGATCCCCGCAAAAACGCGATGGTCGAGGATTTGGCAAAGGTCGCGGCGGATGTGGGGTGCCAAGTGGGCCAACTGGCCCTCGCGTGGTGTCTGAAAAACCCGCATGTGAGCACGGTCATTACCGGCGCGTCGCATGCTTCGCAAGTTGTCGAGAACATGCAGGCCGTAGCGGTGGTATCTAGTCTCGATGCTCCGGTCATGGCGAAAATCGCCGCGATCGTAGGCGAGAATTTCGACTAGAACGCGATTCAACTTTCGAGGGATAGAGCATGCAACCGGGCGCCCTGGCGGGAATCAAGGTACTGGAATTGGGCACCCTGATCGCGGGGCCATTCTGCTCGCGGCTCCTGGCGGAGTTCGGTGCGGATGTCGTCAAGATCGAATCACCCGACGGCGGAGATCCGATACGGCAATGGCGCACGCTTCATCACGGCACATCACTATGGTGGTACGTACAGTCACGCAATAAGAAGTCCGTCACCCTTAACATGAAGGATGCTCGCGCTCAGGCCATTGCACGCACGCTCGCGCTCGATGCCGATATCGTTATCGAAAACTACCGGCCGGGGGTTCTCGAAAAATGGGGGCTGGGATACGACCAGCTCAAAAAAGAAAAACCGTCATTGATCATGGTGCGCCTATCCGGTTACGGTCAAACCGGGCCGATGCGGGATCGGCCGGGCTTTGGGGCCATCGCCGAATCGATGGGGGGCATTCGCTTCGTTTCGGGGCACACCGATCGACCGCCAGTGCGCATCGGCATCTCGATCGGTGACTCGCTCGCTGCGTTACATGGGGCTTTGGGGGCTCTGACGGCGTTGCACCATCGCGATCAAACCGGTGGCCGAGGCCAAGGGCAGGGGCAAATGGTCGATGTCGCACTCTATGAAGCGGTGTTTAACATGATGGAATCCATGGTGCCCGAGTACGACCTTTACAAGGTCGTACGCGAGCGAACCGGCGGCGCGTTACCGGGCATCGTTCCCTCTAACACCTATCCATGTAGCGATGGACGCAGTATCGTCATCGCGGGTAACGGGGATGCCATCTTCAAGCGACTTATGAACGTCATTGGGCGGCCCGATCTCGCTAACGATCCGGGTCTCGTGCGTAACGATGGTCGGGTCCCGCGAGTGGAGGAAATCGACGAAGCCATTACTTGCTGGACCCGAGCGCACTCGATCGACGAAGTGCTCGCTTCCCTCACGGTAGCCGATGTTCCTTCGGGCAAGATCTACAGCGTGGCAGATATGCGAGTCGATCCGCAGTTCCTCGCGCGGCAGATGTTCGAGGCACATAAATTCAGCGACGGCGAGGTCGTCACGCTTCCAGGTATTGTGCCCAAATTATCGGAGACGCCCGGTCAAACCCACTGGATCGGGCCGGCTTTGGGAGAACATACGGATGAAGTGCTGGGGACACTGGGATATTCCGAGGAAGAACGCGCTCGGTTAAAGGCCGAAGGTGTGACCTAGACGTTTGAGTAGAATGTGAAACAGAAATAAGCCAAAAACTGAATTCCAGTCGACTTTACTTGGACGCTTACCAAAATACCGAAGATCTGACCGATCTCGTTGCGCGCGTGGCGCTCGGCGACCAGAAAGCCTATCGCCGTCTCTATGACGTCACGTCGGCAAAACTGTTTTCGGTTGCCATCCGTATCTTACGGAATCAGGGAAGAGCGGAGGAAGTTTTGCAGGACGCGTTCATTAATGTGTGGAATAGCGCCGGCAGTTATAACGCTTCGTTGTCGTCTCCGATGACGTGGCTCATTACCATCGTAAGAAATCGATCGCTGGACTATATCCGTCGTATCGATCGTGGTGAGGTCGAGCTCGATGATGACCTGGCAGCTATGCTTGAGTCGGGTGCCCCTGGACCCGAACAGCTGTTATTGCGCTCGGAGGATGCGGCCGCACTCAATCTCTGTCTGGGGCGCTTGGATGCGGGACCCAGACAGGCAATAGCGTTTGCGTATTTCCAGGGATTAAGTCATTCGGAACTCGCCAAGAGTCTACAGGTCCCGATCGGGACCGTGAAGACTTGGATTCGGCGCGGGCTGGAAAAACTTAGACACTGCCTTCAGGCTGAAGACTGAATCGATCATGCGCATTCAAGGCAAAGACGATTTACGCGAACTCCTCGCTGCGGAGTACGTGCTGGGCACGCTTGTTGGCGCGGCCCGGCGGCGTTTCGAGCGCTGGATGGCGCAGGACCCTTCGCTGGCTCACCTTGTGGCCCGGTGGGGGACTCGTTTGTCGCCGCTGGCCGAATCCATTCCGGATACAAACGTGCCGACGCGAGTATGGGACGCATTGATCAAGCGTATTCCTGCCTTGGCACCGCCCCAAAGGGCAGAGCCCGACAACTGGTGGAAAAATCTGAATTTCTGGCGCGCCAGTGCGACTGCGATGGCGGCCGTTGCGGTCATCGCGGTCGGCATTGCCCTGCACGATCAGGAGCGGTTTACGTCCCGTACGCCGCAAACGGCCGCCGCCACGTCTGCAGCTTTTGTCGCGACTTTTTCCGACGATAAAACACATCGGCCGGTGGCTGTGATGATAATTCCCGAGAATGGAAACGAGGTCATCTTGCAGCTTGTGGCTGCAGATGTCGTCGTTCCCGAAGGCAAAACACTTGAACTGTGGACTGCCAAAGCACAGGGCAATGGTATGGATCCCGCCGGCCTTGTGCCGACGATCTCGACGTCTCGCGCGGTGCGCTTTGTGGTTCCGGATGCGCGCGTTTTGCGTCACGCTACATTGCTGGGACTTTCCTTGGAGCCCGCCGGGGGTTCTCCGGCTCCGACCGATGTCATCGGCGTGGCCACCGTCTCACCGATCGCGAGCTGAAGTGATAAGGCTCGCGGAGCGTCCGTTGATTCCACGATCGGGCGGAAATTCCTAGGGAAAGTACCTAAACTCCGACAGCTTCAGTCCCGACTCGACAAACGAGGACGCTAATCACCCGCGTTTGAAGTGGGCGCGCTAGAATAACCGCACAGAAATCGATTCCCGATTTGCGGAGGAGCCCGCTGTGGTGAAATCAAAATTCTTGTGCGCGTGCACGGCCTTTCTTTGGCTCGCGTTCGGTGTGTGCCAGGCTGCTGTCACTGAGGCGCCCGAAAAAACGCATATTGCGTTGGCGGTCGGGGGCAAGGCTGGACTCTATTACCTTCCGCTCACTATCGCGGAACAGCTGGGATATTTCAAGGATGAAGGGTTGGACGTCACCATCAGTGACTTCGCCGGCGGTGCCAAGGCACTGCAGGCGCTCATCGGCGGCAGCGCCGACGTGGTCGCCGGCGCCTATGAGCACACGATCACCATGCAGTCCAAGGGGCAGGATATCCGCGCGTTCGCTCTCATGGGGCAGGCCCCGCAGATCTCGATTGGCGTGGTGTCTTCCAAAGCACGAGAATTCACGTCCGCGAAGGACCTAAAGGGCATGAAGGTTGGTGTATCGGCGCCGGGTTCGTCGACCAACATGGCGGTCGATTACTTCATCGGTCAGGCGGGCCTCAAGCCGAGCGACATCTCAGTGATCGGGATTGGAACGTCGGCAGGCGCGATTGCGGCAGTTCGGGGGGGGCAGATAGACGCCATTTCAAATGTTGATCCGGTCATGACGATGTTGGAGCAACATGGCGATATCAAAGTTGTGGCCAACTCTCGTACCCTCAAGGGCACGGAAAAGTTGTTCGGTGGCCCGATGCCCGCGGCAACTCTCTATGCACCGGAAGATTTCATTCGGAAATACCCGAAGACCGTGCAGGCCTTGACCAATGCGATCGTCAGGGCAGACCGCTGGCTTCAGAAGGCGGGCCCATCAGACATCGTCAAGACTGTGCCTGAGGCCTATCTTCTGGGTGATCGCGCACTCTACCTTGCCTCCTTCAATAAAGTGCGCGATGCCTTTTCGCCCGATGGCATTATTCCGGAGAGCGGGCCCCGTACCGCATTGAAGGTGTTGGCTTCGTTCGATCCGGAAATCCATCCTGCCCAGATCAGATTAGGCGAGACGTATACCAACGAATTCGTGAAGGAAGCTGACGCGCGCTTTCCCTAGGCCGCGAGCCCGGACCTGCAGGGGTAAAGGAACGTTTCCCACCTACGTGATCGCAGCGACAGGCTGAGCGCGCGATCTTCGGACTTTTCATGCCCCCGATTGAAGTGACTACTGTTGATCCCCGTCCGATCGAGGCGAGTGCGATCGAAATCCCTCCGGCGTTGGCGCTTGAACACATCACGTGTACGTTCGCCGCTCGTGGGGGTGCGGGAGGTGCACAGCGCTACACAGCGATCGAGGATGCCACTCTCGTTGTCGCTCCCGGCGAGTTCCTGTCGGTTGTCGGGCCGACAGGGTGTGGAAAGTCGACGCTCCTAAACGTTGCAGCAGGACTTTTGCAGCCATCGTCGGGCACTGTGTCGGTTTTTGGAGCGCCTCTTTCTGGAATCAACCGGCGAGCCGGTTACATGTTCCAGTCCGAAGCGCTCATGCCCTGGCGAAGCGCGTTGGAGAACGTCTTGGCCGGGCTGGAATTTCGCGGTAGTAAGCGCGAGCACACGCTCGAGCGTGGCCATGAGTGGTTGAGACGGGTGGGATTGGGTGGTTTCGAGAATCGCTATCCGTACGAACTTTCAGGTGGCATGAGAAAGCGTGTCGCATTGGCGCAGACTCTCGTGCTGGATCCTGACATCATTCTCATGGACGAACCGTTCTCGGCGCTTGACGTGCAAACGCGCCAGTTGATGGAGAACGAGTTGTTGGAACTCTGGAATGCCAAGCGCAGAGCGGTACTGTTCATTACACACGATCTTGACGAAGCCATCGCAATGAGTGATCGCGTGATCGTGCTGTCCGCAGGCCCCGCAACCCGTCCCATCGGCGAATTCATTGTCAACTTGCCGCGACCGCGGGATGTTACCGGCATTCGCAGCCACGCGCATTTTGTCGCCTTGCATGCCCAGATATGGGAGGCCATGAAGGAAGAAGTGCTCAAGGGTTACTCGCGGCAGATGACGGCACATTAGAGCCGCGACCATGTGGAAATATATTCGACCCCAGCAAAAAAACATTCGCTTGTGGCAAGTGTTTGTTTTGATTCTCTTCGTCGGCGTTTGGTACATTTTGACGAGCCCGACTCTGTTACCGCCGTTTTATTTCGAGAACCCGACTCAGGCGGCATTCTTTTTCGGTGAACCTCAAAAGGTTGCGGTAAAGATGTGGGATTGGTTCACCAAAGGGACGAGCTCCATCGACGTGGGGACGCGAAACGCCACGTGGTTCGTGATCACGTTCCCCGCCGAGATCTGGGGCCATCTTATCGTCACGTTGATCGAGACCGTACTGTCATTTGTGTTTGGCACGCTCTTGGGCCTGGGTGTCGGCATGTGGCTTGCCCTTTCGCGTATTTCGGCCGCGCTGTTCGATCCCTACATTCGGGCGGCCAATTCGATGCCGCGCGTGATTTTGGCGCCAATCTTTGCAACATGGTTCGGCTTGGGGATGGGTTCAAAAGTCGCGCTGGGGATGACGCTGGTCTTTTTTATCGTTTTCTTCAACGTATATCAGGGAGTGCGCGAGGTCAGCCCGGTCGTGCTTGCCAACGCACGCATGCTGGGTGCGAACGGGCGTCAGTTGTTGAAAAGCGTGTACCTGCCCAGCGCGATGACTTGGGTCTTCTCTTCATTGCACACGTCGGTAGGATTGGCCTTCGTCGGTGCCGTCGTCGGCGAATATCTGGGTTCGGCCCGCGGCGTAGGGTATCTTATTTTGCAAGCCGAAGGAACGTTCGATATTGACACCGTGTTCGCGGGGATTGTGGTTCTCACATTTTTTGCATTGGCTCTGGACGGCGTGGTGACAATCAGCGAGAAGCGCCTCATGAAGTGGCAGCCCAAGGCGAGCGAAACCGAGCACGCCTGACGGTTATGCACCACCGGCGGCATGCTGCGTCAGGAATTTTCACGGACTCTGTGGCGACGAAAAACGGGCATGTCGTATCTCGCGCTTAAACATATTCATATCACCTTCGTAGCGCTCAGTTTCCTGGGTTTTTTTGCTCGCGGAATTCTGATGCTGGTGAATTCTTCGTGGTTGAGAATGCGTCTGGTGAGAGTGGCTCCCCACGTCATCGATACCGGACTCTTACTCAGCGCGCTGGCCCTGGTCTATCAACTGTCGCCGTTCTCGGCGACCCCTACGTGGATTCTGGCAAAGCTCTTCGGTCTGATTCTCTATATTGGTCTCGGCACCTATGCATTGCGACGCGGGAAAACGCGTACGGCGCGCGCGTCGTTCTGGGTTCTGGCAATGATCGTGTTCGGATGGATCATCTCGGTCGCAGTCACCAAGAATCCCTGGGGGTTTCTGGCGCCGTAGGCCAATCGAATGACCGGGGAACGAGATTACCAAGACTTGCCTTCGGCAGTCAGCTCGAGACCCACGAGCCGTTCGAGTTTGACCGCGTCCGCAGCGAAAACGCGGATGCCGTCGGCCAGCTTCTCAGTGGCCATCGCGTCCTCGTTCAGTTTCCAGCGAAAGCTGGTTTCTTCAAGGATCAACGGTTCTACATCTTGTGCGTTTGCCCACTCCGTGGTCAAGGCCGGCTCTAACGGTTCGTTGCTTTGATCAAGTTGCGCTAAAAGTTCCGGGCTGATGGTCAACAGGTCACACCCTGCTAATGCGACGATCTGTGCTGTATTCCGAAAACTGGCTCCCATGATCTCGGTGGAATAGCCCAGCTTCTTAAAGAGTGCATATATTTGGCGCACCGATTGCACGCCCGGATCATCCTTTGGCGCGTAACTCACTCGCCCCTCGTGCAGCTTGTACCAATCGGTGATGCGACCGACAAAAGGCGAGACGAGAGTTACGCCGGCATCGGCGCACGCCAGCGCCTGGATTGACGAAAACAGAAGGGTGAGGTTGCAATGGATGGCTTCCCGTTCCAGAATTTCGGCCGCGCGGATTCCCTCCCAGGTCGATGCGACCTTGATCAGAACCCGCTCTCTCGCAATGCCCTGGCTCTCGTAGAGATTGATCAGCTCATGCCCTTTGGCGACGCTCGCGGCGACATCGAAGGCCAGCCTGGCATCAACTTCCGTCGAAACGCGCCCCGGCACGACCTTGAGAATCTCCACGCCAAACGCAACAAGCACGCGATCAAGTAAGCTGTCGATCGGCTCATGCGCAAACTGCTTTGTGATTCCGGCCAGCAGTGGCCGGTAGGCGGTCTGCTGGGCAGCCTTTAGAATCAAGGAAGGGTTGGTGGTGGCGTCACGGGGGGCGTAAAGTCGCATGATTTCGAAATCGCCAGTGTCGGCTACCACCGTCGTGAATCGCTTGAGCTGTTCGAGCTGTGTCATTGTCAAATTTCCGGTATCCGGGCGTGCGTCCGCGGTCGACCAGCACACAGGGGAAGGCAAAAAAAGCCGCTTCACGGTATAATTCGAAAGTTTATCTACTTTTTGCCGTCTGATCGCGATTACATACTCGAATGCGACGTTTTCCCGGGTCGACACTGTTCCCACGAGGATAGTTGGCCAACCGTTCTGGAAACGATTCGAACGGCGCACGGGCGGCACAAACAGGAGCATTTGTGTTGCCGTCCGACTTTAGTAATCCTGCGCCCGTAGCCATTCTGGCGCTCGCCGACGGCACCGTCTTTCGTGGTATCTCGATTGGCGCCGCCGGTCAGGCCATAGGCGAGGTCGTGTTCAACACGGGAATGACGGGATATCAGGAAATCCTGACCGATCCCAGTTACGCGCGTCAGATTGTCACTCTGACTTACCCGCACATTGGCAACGTTGGGACCAACTCGGAAGATGTTGAGTCATCAAAGGTTCATGCGGCCGGCCTTATCGTACGTGACCTGGCGCTGCTCTCTTCGAATTTCCGCCAGCAGCGAACGCTCGACCAATATCTGAAGGCCGAGGGTTGCGTTGGCTTGGCGGGGATCGACACGCGCAGGCTTACGAGGATGTTGCGCGAGAAGGGTGCACAAAACGGCGCGATTCTGGCGGGCGAGGACAATCCAGAAAAGGCAATCGTCCTCGCGCGCAGCTTCCCTGGCCTTTGTGGCATGGATTTGGCCAAAGTGGTCAGCGTAGCAGCGCCTTACGAATGGACCGCCACCCCATGGAAGTTGGGAGTGGGCTTTGGCGAACGGGGGGTCGCGAAATATCACGTTGTCGCTTATGACTATGGCGTCAAACGAAATATTCTGCGCATGTTGGCACAACGGGGTTGCCGGGTGACGGTATTACCGGCCCAAGCCAGCGCGAGAGACGCGCTCGCACTCGCGCCCGATGGAATTTTCCTCTCGAATGGCCCTGGCGATCCTGAGCCATGCCGCTATGCGGTCGAAGCGGCGCGCCAATTGGTCGAGACCGGCATTCCGACTTTTGGCATCTGCCTTGGGCATCAAATCATGGGTTTGGCTTTTGGGGGTCGCACCCGAAAAATGAAGTTCGGTCATCACGGCACCAACCATCCTGTACAGGATCTTGAGACCGGAAAGGTTCTCATCACATCGCAAAATCATGGGTTTGAAGTCGATGCCGCCTCTTTACCAGCGCAGTGCAAGGTGACTCATGTTTCGTTATTCGACGGATCACTCCAGGGATTTCGCCGAACCGACCGGCCCGCATTCTGCTTTCAGGGTCACCCCGAGGCAAGCCCAGGTCCCCATGACATCGGCTACCTGTTCGATCGGTTTGTCGCTTTGATGGAGAGCCGGTCCCATGCCTAAACGCGATGACCTAAAGAGTGTCCTCATTATCGGCGCGGGCCCGATCGTCATCGGACAGGCGTGCGAGTTCGATTATTCGGGTGCCCAGGCCTGTAAAGCGCTGCGTCAGGAAGGCTATAAGGTGATCCTGGTCAATTCCAATCCGGCCACCATCATGACCGACCCGGAAACGGCCGACGTGACTTATATCGAACCCATCACTTGGCAGGTGGTCGAAAAAATCATCGCCAAGGAGCGGCCGGACGCGATTTTGCCGACAATGGGTGGTCAGACTGCCCTCAATTGCGCTTTGGATCTTCATCATCATGGTGTGCTGGAACGCTACGATGTGGAGTTGATTGGCGCATCACCCCAGGCCATCGATAAGGCGGAGGATCGCCTGAAGTTCAAGGAGGCCATGACGCGAATCGGGCTCGATTCGGCACGTTCTGGCATCGCGCATTCGATGGAGGATGCGTGGTTGGTGCATGAGACTCTGGGATTTCCCGTAATCATTCGACCCAGCTTTACCTTGGGGGGTACGGGCGGTGGGATTGCATACAATCCAGAAGAGTTCGAGATCATCTGCAAACGGGGCCTCGATGCTTCCCCGACGCATGAACTGTTAATCGAAGAATCTCTGATCGGCTGGAAAGAATTCGAAATGGAAGTCGTGCGCGATCGCGCTGACAATTGCATCATTGTCTGCTCGATCGAGAATCTGGACCCTATGGGAATCCATACGGGCGATTCGATTACCGTCGCCCCGGCGCAGACTCTTACCGATAAAGAGTATCAACTGATGCGCAATGCCTCGATTGCGATTCTGCGCGAGATCGGCGTCGACACCGGCGGCTCGAATGTGCAGTTTGCGGTTAACCCGGCCGACGGCCGTATCATCGTCATCGAAATGAATCCACGGGTCTCGCGCTCTTCCGCGTTGGCGTCGAAGGCAACAGGATTTCCAATTGCCAAGATCGCGGCCAAGCTCGCCGTGGGCTATACCCTCGATGAACTGCGCAATGAGATTACCGGGGGCGCCACGCCGGCCTCGTTCGAACCTTCCCTGGACTATGTGGTCACCAAAGTCCCGCGCTTTGCCTTTGAGAAATTTCCGCTGGCCGATGCGCACCTGACGACGCAAATGAAATCAGTTGGGGAGGTCATGGCGATCGGACGCACTTTCCAGGAGTCGTTCCAGAAAGCCTTAAGAGGACTCGAGGTAGGGGTCGATGGCATGAACGAAAAAACCAAGGACCGCGAGAAGATCGAGGAAGAACTCGGCGAACCGGGTCCCGAGAGAATTTGGTATGTGGGTGACGCTTTTGCGACCGGTATGACCGTCGAAGAAGTCCATCAACTCACACACATCGACCCATGGTTTTTGGCGCAAATTAAAGAGATCATCGATATCGAATTGCGGCTTGAATTCATGGGTCTAGACGATCTGAATCGAAACGCGCTTTTTACGCTCAAACAAAAGGGATTCTCGGATCGCCGACTGGCCCATCTCTTAAAAACAGACGAAGCGGAGGTCCGCAAAAGACGCGTAGCTCAAGGGGTGCGTCCGGTGTATAAGCGCGTCGACACCTGTGCAGCGGAATTTTCCACGAACACCGCCTACATGTACTCGACGTACGAGGGCGTGGCGGGGGACGGTGAATGCGAGTCGAATCCCACCACGCGCAAAAAGGTGATCGTTCTGGGCGGAGGTCCGAACCGCATCGGCCAGGGGATCGAGTTCGACTATTGCTGCGTGCACGCGGCCCTGGCCCTGCGTGAAGATGGCTACGAGACCATCATGATCAACTGCAATCCGGAGACGGTCTCGACAGATTACGACACTTCTGACCGACTTTATTTTGAGCCGTTGACCCTGGAAGACGTGTTAGAAATCGTCGAAAAGGAAAAACCCTTTGGTGTGATCGTGCAGTACGGTGGCCAGACGCCCCTTAAGCTCGCGCGGGCGCTGGAGGCCAACGGTGTGCCGATCATCGGTACGTCACCCGACATGATCGATGCGGCAGAGGATCGAGAGCGATTTCAACGTCTCATCACCGTTCTCGGATTGCGACAACCACCCAATCGAACCGCCCGTACCGAGGCCCA